>Ga0228535_1001710_pt1 | contig 29363 bp, 23 predicted proteins | sample SJ1metagenome_FD_168457 | JGI IMG/M metagenome (GOLD analysis project Ga0228535, IMG submission 168457) | Enriched culture of PCE-dechlorinating microbial communities from Ithaca, New York, USA - SJ1 | ecosystem: Engineered > Modeled > Simulated communities (microbial... > Unclassified | place...
TGCCGTTGCCCAGGCCTTCGACGAAGCTGAGCGGATCGGAGACCAGACGCGCGCGCTCCTTGATCTCCACCCAGGTGCAGGCCGGCTGGTGGAGGAACTGCGCGCAGACCTCGAAACCGCAGCCGGATTCGCCCATCAGCAGCACCGGGGCCGTGTTGCCGGCGATCTGGGTGAGGCGCTTCTTGAGGTCGAGCATCTGCGCGCTGCGCCCCAGCGCCGACAGATCCATGCCCGGCGCGCGGCGCGGCAGCGCCACGCCGCGCTTGATCGCCTTGTTGACGGTGTCGATCAGCTTGGCGAGCGCGACGGGTTTTTCGAGGAAATCGGTCGCGCCGAGCTTGGTGGCCTCGACCGCGGTGTCGATGGTGCCGTGGCCGGACATCATCACCACCGGCATCGTGAGCTGGCCGCTGCCGGCCCATTCCTTGAGCAGGGTGACGCCGTCGGTGTCGGGCATCCAGATGTCGAGCAGGACCAGGTCGGGACGGCGCTGCGCGCGGAAGGCGCGGGCGGTTTCGGCGTTCTCCGCCAGATGGACGTCGTAGCCTTCGTCGGTCAGGATTTCCGACAGCAATTCGCGTATGCCCACTTCGTCGTCGACGACGAGAATATGCCCGCTCACGTGTTCTCCCCAACAGCCGCATGCACGGGCAGCATGATGCGGATCGCGGCGCCGCCCGTCTTCAGGTTTTCGATCTGTGTTCTGCCCTGATGCTCTTCCACGATTTTCTTGACAATGGCGAGCCCCAGCCCGGTGCCTTTGGCCTTGGTCGTCGCGTACGGCTCGAACAACCGCGTCATCAAGTGTTCCGGAAATCCGGCTCCGTTGTCGGTTACGGTCAGCCGCGCCATGCCGTTCCAGAAGGTCGTGGCCACCTCCACGTGCGGCGAAGCGTGCTCTGCCAGCGCATCCTGCGCATTTTGCAACAGATTATGTATCACCTGGCGCAATAATGTGGAATCGCCCGACACGCGGGGCAGGTCGTCGTCGAGCCGCAGAGTTAGGCCGAGCGCGCGCGCGTCGTACAGCGCCAGCACTTCGCGCACCAGCGCATTGAGGTCCAGCGGTTCGAGCTTGGCGCGCGGCATGCGCGCGTAGCCGGCGAAGGCGTCGACCATGCTTTTCATCGCCGCCACCTGGCTGACGATGGTCTGCGTCGCCCGGCCGAGAAAATCGGCATCCGCCGCCTCCAGCTTGCCGCCCAGCTTGTGCGCGATCCGCTCCGCGGAGAGCTGGATGGGCGTGAGGGGGTTCTTGATCTCGTGCGCCAGACGGCGCGCCACTTCGCTCCAGGCGGCGTTGCGTTCGGCGTCGATCAGTTTGGTGACGTCGTCGAACACCAGCACGTAGCCCTGTTCGACGCCGACCGGCAAGCGCGTGCCGCGCAGCAGCAGCGACTGCTTGCCGCCCTGCTCGGCGTAGTCGACCTGCTCCTGCCATTCGCCCGGATAATCGGCGAAGCGCGCCGCCGCAGTTTCGGCGAAGCCGCGCAGCGCGCCGCCCTCGGCGCCGAGCAGGGCGAGCGGGCGGCCTTCCAGCGCCATCACGGGCACGCCCAGAATCTGCGCCGCCGCGCTGTTGGCCGTGCGCACGCGCTGGGTCTCGTCGAGCACGATCACGCCGGACGACAGGTTGGCCAGCACGCGTTCGAGGAAGGCCTTGGCCTGTTCCGTCTCCTGGTGGTTCTGCGCCGCCTGCTCGCGCGCCTCGGACAATTGCCGGGTCATGCGGTTGAACGACTGGATCAGCACGCCGAGCTCGTCGCGGCTGGTGACCGAGGGCATCTGCGAGAAATCGCCCTTGGCGACCGCGCGGGTGCCGCGCGCCAGCGTGCGCAGCGGCGCGCCGAGGCGTTCGGACAGCAGATAGGCGATCACCAGCGTCATCAAGAGCGCGAGCATCAGCGTGAGCGTGAGCGCGACGCCGTAGATGCGCTTCAACCCCAGCCGGGACAGCGAGATCTGCTGGTATTCGCGATACGCCTGCTGCACCGCCTGCGCATCGCTGGCCAGGCTCGCGGGCACCGGCTGCACCAGTTGCAGCACCCGGGTCTCGCCGGTGAGCGCGGTAGTGTAGACCGGCACCAGCACGCGCATGATGAGGCCACGCTCGCCCGCCTCCTCGACGTTGCTGTAGGGCTGCTGCTGCCGCACCTGCCACAGGATGGCGCGGTCGGGCAGCACCGGCAGCAGGCCGCCGCGCTCGCTGCCGACGTGGGCGATCACGCCGCCGCGCTCGTCGAACAGGGTCAGTTCCTGCACTGCGCTCTGCTCGCGCAGGGTCGACAGGCTGGTGATGATCGTGCCCATGCCCTCGTCGGACAGCGTCAGCGCCATGCGCTGCGCCTTCTTGTCGAGGTCGCGCAGCAGGTCGTCGAGCGCGGCTTGGCCTAGATTAACGCCCGACGCCAGCGCGGTGTCGACGCGCACATCGAACCAGGTCTCGATGGAGCGGTTGAGGAAGAACACCGACGCGCCGTAGACCACCAGGCCGGGCAACATGGCGACGACGCCGAACAGCAGCAGCAGCTTCAGCGTGAGCTTGGCGCCGAACACGCCGCGGCGGATGCGCTTCTGCAGCCACCACATGCGCCAGCCCAGCAGGCCGAGCAGCACCGCGCCCAGCACGGTGCCGCCGATGAAGAGATCGGGCAGGTTGTCGGAAAAGCCGGTGTCGTCGCCGCTGGCCTGGAACAGCAGCGCCAGCAGCGCGATGCCGACGACGAAGGCCGCGACGATGAGGGTGCGCATCAGGGCGAGGCGGCGGGTACGGCCGGCGCGTCGAACGACCAGGCGTACCAGGGCGTGACGAGCTCCCACTTGTCGCCGCTGACGGCGGCGATCGACAGCGGTTTGGGCAGTTGCGCGGTGTCCAGCCGCAGGCGCAGGCGCGCCTCGTAGGATTTGCCCACCTGCAGCGCGCCCGGTTCGAGCACCTGCCAGTCCGCCACGCGGCCCAGCAGGGCGAGCGCCTCGGGCAGGCTGTTCACGGTGCGCGTGGTGTAGCCGTTTTCGACCACGTAGCGCCGCAGCAGCAGATGGTAGTAGACGTGCATCTTGCGCACGGGCTCGGCGATGTCCTCGTCGAACCACCACCAGCCGCGCGGCCGGGTGATCTCGAGTTCGAGCAGGAAATGCAGGTGGATGCCGCGTTCGAGCGCGTCGGCGAGCGTGCGGTTGAGCGCGAGCCTCACGTCGGCGTCGAGCACGTAGCCTTGCGGCGCGGCGCGGATGGCCGCTTCGCGCACACCGTTCGGTTCGTCGGCCCGCGCCGCGCCGGCGCAGGCCAAGCCGATCAGCAGGCTCCAGGCAGCCAGGCGGCGCAGCATCTCAGCGTGGCTTGGCAAGCAGCGCGTAATAAAAGCCATCATGCTCGGCATCGGGCAGTATCGATCCGTGGGTCAGGGGTTCGGGTAGCGAACGCCGCTCGACGTCGCCCGCGTGACGCGCGAGAAACGCCGCCACCTGCTCGTCGTTTTCTTCCCTGAATATCGAGCAGGTGGCGTAAAGCAATGTACCACCGGGGGCGAGCAGCCGCCAGAGCGCATCGAGCATCGTCGCCTGCCGGGCGGCGAAACCCGCGATGTCCTCCGGCCGGCGCAACCATTTCACGTCGGGGTTGCGGCGCACGACGCCGGACGCCGAGCAGGGCACGTCGGCGAGGATGCGGTCGAACGGCCGGCCGTCCCACCAGGTTTCCGGATGCGCGGCGTCGCCCTCGATCAGGGCGGCGTCGAGCCGCAGGCGGTCGAGGTTCTCGCGCACCCGCGCCAGCCGCCCGGCGTCGACGTCGAGCGCGGTCAGCGCCGCGTCCGCACGCTCCAGGAGGTGGCCGGTCTTGCCGCCGGGCGCGGCGCAGGCGTCGAGCACGCGCTCGCCCGGCTGCGGGTCGAGCAGACGCGCCGCCCATTGCGCGCCGGCGTCCTGCACCGACACGCGGCCTTCGGCGAAGCCGGGCAGCCTGCCGACCGGCACGGCGCGTTCGAGCGTGACCGCGTCCGGGCCGGTGCGGCGCGCGGCGAGCCCGGCGGCCGCGAGTCCGGCAAGATAAGCCTCGACGCTGCCGCGCCGTGCATTGACCCGCAGCGTGAAAGGCGGGTGGGCGAGACTGGCTTCGAGGATCGCCGTCCACTGCGCCGGGTAGGCGCGCTTGAGCGCGTCGATCCACCAGCGCGGGTGCGACCAGCGCGCGACGTCGTCGGCCTGCGCGGCGGCGTCGAGTTCGGCGCGGCGGCGCTGGAAATTGCGCAGCACCGCGTTGGCGAGCCCGCGCCGCCAGCCCGGTCCGGCGGCGGCGACCGCTTCGTTGACGACCACGAACGCCTTGGCGCGGGTGAACGCGAGCTGATAGAGCGCGACGCGCAGCAGCTCGCCCAGCACCGGGTCGGTGAGCGGCTTGTCGAGCAGCGCGTCGAGCCAGAAATCGAGGCGGCCGCGCCAGCGCAGCCCGCCGTAGATCCAGTCCTGCAGGGCGCCGCGGTCGGCCGGCGATTCGATGCCGGCGAGCGCCGCCGGCTGGGTCTGGTGCAGCGCCGCGCCGGCCAGCGTAGCGGCGACGGCGGCGGCGGCGCGTGTCTGCAGCGCGCGCATCAGCGCGGACGGCGGCGCTTCATGCCGATCGGCCGAGCACGGCGCCAGGCGCAAGCGCGCGGCCGGCGCAGAACGCGACGGCGGTCATGCGCTTGCCGCCGGCCGGCTGGAGTTCGGAAACCGCCAGCGCGCCGTCGCCCGTCGCCACCACGAGCGCGTCGCCGGTCGCGATCACCGTACCCGGCGCGCCGTGCCCCGCGACCGCGCGCGCCGACCAGATTTTCAGCGGCACACCCTCGAACGGCGTCCACGCGCCCGGCGCCGGGTTGAATGCCCGCACTGCGCGCGCGAGGTGCGCCGCCGGCAGCGTCCAGTCGAGGCGGGCTTCTTCCTTGCTGAGCTTGGCCGCGTAGGTGGCCTGGCCGTCGTTCTGCGGTTCCGGCGTCAGCGCATCGAGTCGGGCCAGCGCCTCGACGATGGCCGACGCGCCGACTGCCGCCAGCGTGTCGTGCAGGCTCGCGGCGGTGTCGGTGTCGCGGATCGGCACGACGGTTTTCGACAGCATCGCGCCGGTGTCGAGGCCGGCGTCCATCCGCATGATGGTGATGCCGGTTTCCGCGTCGCCCGCGAGGATCGCGCGCTGGATCGGCGCGGCCCCGCGCCAGCGCGGCAGCAGCGAGGCGTGGATGTTGAGGCAGCCGTTCTTCGGCAGATCGAGCACGGCCTGCGGCAGGATGAGGCCGTAAGCGGCGACCACCATCGCCTCGGCGTGCGCGGCGGCGAGTTCGGCCAGCGCTTCAGGCGTTTTCAGGCTGAGCGGCTGGCTCACCGGCAGACCGCGCGCCTGCGCGGCCGTCTTGACCGCGCTGGGCGTGAGTTGCATGCCGCGCCCGGCGGGGCGGTCGGGCTGCGTGAGCACGAGGGCGATGTCGTGCCCGGCCTCCGCCAGGGCTTCGAGCGCCGCAGCCGCGAAAGGCGGAGTGCCTGCGAAGATCAGGCGCACTTACAGGGATGCGCGCGTCGGCGCGGGGTCCGGACGGTGTTCGCGCGCCTGCTTGGCGAGCTTGGTCTTGATGCGGGCGCGCTTGAGGCCAGAGAGGTAGTCGACGAAGACCTTGCCCATCAGGTGATCCATCTCGTGCTGGATGCAGATCGCGAGCAAGCCTTCGGCCTCCAGTTCGAAGACCTGGCCGTCGCGGTCGAGTGCCCGCACGGTCACGCGCTCGGCACGCGTCACCTTGTCGTAGATGCCGGGCACCGACAGGCAGCCTTCCTCGCCTTCCACGCGGCCGCTCTGGGCGACGAGTTCGGGGTTGACGAACGCCCGCGGTTCGTTGCGGGCTTCGGAAATGTCGATGACGATGACGCGCTCGTGCACGTCGACCTGGGTGGCGGCCAGCCCGATGCCGTTGGCGGCGTACATGGTTTCGGCCATGTCGTCGACCAGTTTGCGGATGCGCGCGTCGACCGCCTGCACCGGCTTGGCGACGGTATGCAGGCGCGCATCGGGGTAATGCAAAATGTCGAGTCTGGCCATGAAAAAAGCTTTACGAATGAAAAGGCTGGGGGCACACTTTGATGCGGAATCTGCATCGATGCGGCGCATCGGCTAAATATATGGCGGCGAATCGCCGTAATCCAAGCGCACAGTATATTTTCAATACCGGATTAGACCAAGTCTAAATGGAGGGCTCCCCCGTGCGTCAACTCGTCGTTTCTCTCGCCCTGATGCTGGCCGCGCCGGCCTTCGCCGACACGCTCAAACTGCAGGAGAACGCGCCGGACAAATACGTCGTCGTCAAGGGCGACACCCTGTGGGGCATCTCCGGCAAATTCCTCAAGGACCCCTGGCGCTGGCCCCATATCTGGAACCTCAACCGCAATGAAATCAAGGACCCGCACTGGATCTACCCTGGCGACCTGATCGTGCTGGACCGCAGCGGCAAGGACCCCCGGCTGGCGCTGGTCAAGGGCGGCAAGGCCGACATGACCACCGTCAAGCTTTCGCCCGGCGTGCGCGCGACCGAAATCGCCACCGAGGCCATTCCGCCGATTCCCATCAACGCGATTCATCCCTTCCTTTCGCAGCCGCGCGTCGTCGAGCAGAACGCGATGGACGACGCGCCCTACATTCTCGGCACCAACGCCGAACGGGTGATCCTGGGCGCCGGCGACGACGCCTTCGCGACCGGCGGCCCGGCCGGCGTGACGCGCTGGAACGTGCTGCGCCCGGGCAAGGCGCTGAAGGACCCCGAAACCGGCGAGACCCTGGGCTACGAAGTCGAATACCTGGGCGACGCCCGCACCGTCGCCGAGGGCGCGCCGCAGAAAATCCGCATCACCCAGTCGGCGCGGGAAATCCTGCCCAAGGACAAACTGGTGCCGGCCGACGACAGCGCCACCTTCGAATATATGCCGCACGCGCCGGACACCAAAGTCCATGCGCGCATCATCTCGGCCTACGGCGGCCTGACCGACAGCGGCCGCTATCAGACCGTGGTGCTCAACCGCGGCAGCCGCGACGGCCTCGAACCCGGTCACGTGCTGGCCGTCTATCGCGAAGGCCAGACCGTGCAGTTGAGCCGCGACGAGCGCGACCGCATGACCTGGGTCAACGAAAAAACCGGCGTGCCCGGCGGCGCAGCCTGGCTTTACAACGACGTACGCTGCCTCAAGGGCGACGGCAAGGTCACCTACGACCAGGCCTCGGACGTGCGCGCCAGCTTCCGCGCCACCTGCCTCGCCGCCGACGACGACCGCACGGTGAAGCTGCCCGACGCGCGCAGCGGTCTCTTGATGGTCTATCGCGTGTTCGACCGCACGGCCTACGCGCTCATCATGGAGTCCGACGGCCCGGTCTACCTGCTCGACACCGCACGCAATCCTTGAACGACGCTTCCGACACGGACGCCTGGCTGCGGCTCGGCCTCATCCCCGGCGTCGGCAACGCCAGCCTGCTGCATCTGCTGACGGCCTTCGGTTCTCCGGAGGCCGTTTTGTCGTCCGGGCGCGGCGCACTGGCACGGCACCTCTCGGCCGCGCAGTGCGACGCGCTGCAGGCCGGCCCCGATTCGGCCGAACGCGAGGCCGCCCACGCCTGGCTCGCGCAGCCCGGCAACAGCCTGATGACGCTGGCCGACGCCGACTACCCCCAGGCCCTGCTGGAGATCGCCGACCCGCCCGCCCTGCTCTATTGCAAGGGCCGGCGCGACCTACTCGGCCGGCCCGGCTTCGGCGTCGTCGGCAGCCGCCATGCCACGCCGCAGGGCGCGCGCGACGCCGAGGCCTTCGCACAGGCGCTGTCGGACGCCGGTCTCACCGTCGTCAGCGGGCTGGCGCTGGGCATCGACGCGGCGGCGCATCGCGGCGGGCTCGCCGGCGCGGGGTCGAGCATCGCCATCGTCGGCACCGGACTCGACCGCGTCTACCCCGCGAAGAACAAGGCGCTGGCGCACCGGCTCGCCGAATCCGGGCTGATCGTGTCGGAATTTCCGCTCGGCACGCCGCCGCTGCCGGGGCATTTCCCGCGCCGCAACCGTCTCATCAGCGGGCTCTCCCACGGCGTGCTGGTCGTCGAGGCCGCGCCCGACAGCGGTTCGCTGATCACCGCGCGCGTCGCCGCCGAGCAGGGACGCGAGGTGTTCGCGATGCCCGGCTCCATCCATTCGCCGCTGGCGCGTGGCTGCCACGCGCTGATCAAGCAGGGCGCCAAACTGGTCGAGTCGGCCGCCGACATCCTCGACGAGCTCGCCTGGCTGCGCCTAGACCGCCCGCAGGGCGAGGGTCTGGCGGCGTGCCCCTCGCGGGTGCAGACGCGGCTGGCGCCGCCGCACCATCGCGAAAGCGACGCGGTTTCCGCGCCCGATCCGCTGCTGGACGCCTTCGACGGCGCGCCCGCCACGCTGGACGCCCTGGCACAAAGGACCGGGTTGACGCTGGATACGCTTTCGGCGAAGCTGTTGACGCTTGAGCTGGAAGGGCGGATCGCTTCCTTGCCGGGCGGACGCTACCAAAAACTCCACTGAAATCATGCTCGACATCCTGGTTTACCTGTACGAAAGCTTCCGCATGGCGGAGCTGGCGCCCGACCGCGACGCGCTGGAAAAACGCCTGTTCGCGGCCGGCTTCGAGGAAGCCGCCATCGCCGCCGCGCTCGACTGGTACGCCAATCTCGCCGGCAGCGCGACGCATCCGGACCTGATGCATGCGCACCATCGCCACTACGCGCCCGAGGAGGCGGAACGCCTCGACGCCGCCTGCCGCAGCGAGCTGGCTTGGCTGGAGTCCGCGCAGATTCTCGACCCCGAGTCGCGCGAATGGGTGATTTCCGGCCTGATGGAGCTGGCCGGCGAGGACATCGAGCCCGACCATGTGCGCTGGATGACGCTGATCGTGCTGTGGCGCCGCGGCCTGATCGAGCACTTCACGCATCTGGAAGACATGCTGCTGAACCACGAGCCGGGGCGTCTGCACTGAACCGCCATGTCCAAGCTCGTCATCGTCGAATCGCCGTCCAAGTCCAAGTCGCTGAAGAAGTATCTCGGCGCGGGCTACGACATCCTCGCCAGCTACGGCCACGTGCGCGACCTCGAGCCCAGGACCGGCGCGGTCGACACCGAAAACTTCTCGATGAAGTACCAGATCATCGAGCGCAACGCCAAGCACGTCGACGCCATCGTCAAGGCGGCGAAGAAAGCCGACGAAGTGCTGCTCGCCACCGACCCGGATCGCGAGGGCGAGGCGATTTCCTGGCACATCAGCGAAATCCTCAAGGAAAAGAAGGTCAAGACGCCGATGAAGCGCGTGGCCTTCTACGAAATCACCGAATCGGCCATCCAGGACGCCGTGCGCCATCCGCGCGAGATCGCGTCCGACCTCGTCGACGCGCAGCAGGCGCGGCGCGCGCTGGATTATCTGGTCGGCTTCAACCTGTCGCCGCTGCTGTGGAAGAAGATCAGCCCCGGGCTGTCGGCCGGCCGCGTGCAGTCGCCGGCGCTCCGAATGATCGTCGAGCGCGAGGAAGAGATCGAAGCCTTCAAGCCGCGCGAATACTGGACCCTGCATCTCGACACCCACAAGGGCGAGCAGGCGTTCACGGCCAAGCTCACGCATTTCCGCGGCGAGAAGCTCGAACAGTTCACCGTCGAGCACGAGGCGCGCAGCAAGGAATGGCTGGCGACGCTGGAAGGCAAGACCGCCACGGTCATGCGCATCGAAAAGAAGCGCCGTGCCCGCAACCCCGCCGCGCCCTTCACCACGTCGACGCTGCAGCAGGCCGGGGTGCGCCAGCTCGGCATGACGACCGACCGTGTCATGCGCACCGCGCAGCAACTCTATGAAGGCATCGACCTCGGCGAAGGCCCGGTCGGCCTCATCACCTACATGCGGACCGACTCGGTGAATCTGGCGCAGGAAGCGATCACCGACATCCGCAAGTATGTGGGCGCCAACTTCTCCAAGGATTACCTGCCGCCTTCGGCGATCGCCTACAAGGCCAAGACCAAGAACGCGCAGGAAGCGCACGAGGCCGTGCGCCCGACCGCGGTGATGCGCACGCCGGAGGCGGTAAAGCCTTTCCTCACCCACGACCAGGCGCGGCTGTACGAGCTGATCTGGAAGCGCACCGTGGCCTGCCAGATGACGGCCGCGCAGTTCGACACCGTCGCCGCCGACATCACGGTGGGCGAGGGCACCTTCCGCGCCACCGGCCAGACGCTGGCCTTTCCCGGTTTTCTCGCGGTGTATCAGGACGACGACGAAGCCGAGGACGAATCGAAGTTGCCCGCGCTGGCCGAGGGCGAAACGCTGCCGGTGGATCGCCTGTACGGCGAACAGCACTTCACCCAGCCGCCGCCGCGCTACACCGAGGCTTCACTAGTGAAGGCACTGGAGGAATACGGCATCGGCCGTCCCTCGACCTACGCCAGCATCATCTCGACGCTGCAGGACCGCGAATACGTGGTGCTGGAGAAAAAACGCTTCGAGCCCACCGACGTCGGCCGGCTGGTCAACTGCTTCCTGACCCGCCACTTCACGCACTACGTCGACTACGATTTCACCGCCAAGCTCGAAGACAAGCTCGACGACGTATCCAACGGCAAGCGCAAGTGGTCGCGCCTGCTGGGCGAGTTCTGGAAGGAATTCGACGGTGAGCTGAAGGCCAAGCAGGACGTCGAACGCGGCTGTCCCATCCTGGAAGAATGCCCCAAGTGCGGCAAGCCGCTCTTCATGCAGTCGAGCAAGCGGGGGCTTTTCATCGGCTGCTCCGGCTACCCGGCCTGCGACTACACGCGCCCGCTGCACGCCGGCGCGGTCGAGGGCGACAACGTTCTCGGCAAGGACCCCGTCACCGGGCTGGACGTGAAGCTGCTGTCCGGTCGCTTCGGCCCCTACGTGCAGATCGGCGACATGCCGGCGGACAAGAAAGCGCCCAAGCCGCGCCGCGCCTCGTGGCCCAAGGACATCCCGCTGGAGAGCGCCACGCTGGAACTGGCGCTGAAATTCCTGTCGCTGCCGCGCGAGGTCGGCCACCACCCCGTCACCGGCCTGCCGATCGTTGCCAACAACGGCCGCTTCGGGCCCTATCTGCTGCACGACGGCAAGTTCAAGTCCATCCCCAAGACCGACAGCGTGTACGTGATCGACCTGCCGCGCGCGCTCGAAGTGCTGGCGATGGAACGCGCCCCGCGCGGCGCCGATTCCGCCGCCTCGGTGCTCAAGAATCTCGGCCCGCATCCGGAGGACGGCAAGGAAATCACCGTGCGCAGCGGCCGCTACGGCCCCTACGTGAAGCACGGCGCCACCAACGCCACCCTGCCGCGCGACGTCACGCCCGAGGAAATCACGCTGGAAGAAGCGCTCGAACTCATCGCCGCGCGCATCGCCAAGGGCCCGGCCAAGAAGCCGGCGAAAAAGGCCGCAGCCAAGCCCGCGGCCGAAAAGAAGGACAAGAAAGCCGCCGAACCCGCCGGGAAAAAGCCGGCCGCCAAAAAGACCGCCTCCACCAGAAAGGCAGCCAGCAAAAAGCCCGCGGCCAAAAAAACCGCTGAATGAGCGCGCCCACGCTGCTCATGGTCAACGCCTTCATCGGCACGGCCAACTTCAAGAAGCTCTACCAGGAACTCGGCTACGCGGTCGTCACCGAATGGTCCGAGCGCAAGGCAATCGCACTCGTCCGCAAGATGCCGCCCGCCGTCATCGTCGCCGACTTCTTCCACCAGACCGACTTCCGCGACCGGCTGTCCAACCTCGAATCGCTGCTCGCCACCGCGCAGGCCTCGCCGGAAACCCGGATCATGGTCTTCTACGAACCCGCCCACCAGACCGTGCTCGACAAGGTCGCCGCGCGGCTGCGCATCGACGCCGCGCTGACCCTGCCGGTGGACGAAGGGAAATTGCGCGGCGCGCTCGAAGGCTGGCGATCCGTCGCGCCGGATTGAGCGTTCCCTATAGCAACGCGCATAAAATCGGTCGGATGGAATAAAAAAAGCCCAGAAACTGGGCTTTTTCATTAACTTGCCTGTTATGTCACACGATAGCGCTTATACGTCCAGATTCCGCACTCCCAGCGCGTTCGTCTCGATGAAGTTGCGGCGCGGCTCAACGTCGTCGCCCATCAAGGTCGTAAAGATCTGGTCGGAGGCGATGGCGTCCTCGATCTGCACTTTCATCAGACGGCGTACTTTCGGGTCCATCGTGGTTTCCCACAACTGCTCGGGATTCATTTCGCCCAGGCCTTTGTAGCGCTGGATGCTCATGCCGCGTTTCACTTCGCCGAGGAACCAGTCCATCGCTGCGCGGAAGCTCGCAACCGGGGCTTCCTTTTCGCCGCGGCGCGCTTTGGCGCCCAAACCGATCAGGTCGCGCAGCAAGTCGCCGACCTTGACGAGCTGCTCGTAATCGCCGGAGTCGAGCAGATCAGCGTCGAGGAAGCTGACATGGGCGTTGCCGTGCGCGTGGCGGACGATGCGCAGGCGATGACTGTCGGTCTCGCTGAGGTATTCGGCGGTGACTTCGAAGGTCTGCGCATCGAGCGCGGCGCCGAGGCTGGCCTCGGCCATCATCGCGGCGCCGCTGTCGGCCAGCGACAAACGCGGGACGCGCATCAAGGCCTGCAGCACGTCGTTCGGCAGCAGGCGGGCCAGCCGCTCGCAGACGGCTTCGGCCAGGAAGTATTCGCGCGCCAGCGCTTCGAGCGCTTCGCCGCTGATCGGCAGAGCGCCTTCCATCGGCGTCAGCTCGGCGTCCTTCATGGCTTCGGCCATCAGATGCTCTTTCAGCGCGTGCTCGTCCTTGATATAGCGTTCGCTGCGGCCGTGCTTGACCTTGTACAGCGGCGGCTGGGCGATGTAGACGTGGCCGCGCTCGACCAGTTCGGGCATCTGCCGGTAGAAGAAGGTCAGCAGCAAGGTCCGGATGTGCGCGCCGTCGACGTCGGCGTCGGTCATGATGATGATGCGGTGGTAGCGCAGCTTTTCTGGATTGTAGTCGTCCTTGCCGATGCTGGTGCCGAGCGCGGTGATCAGCGTGGCGATTTCCTGGCTGCCGATGACCTTGTCGAAACGGGCCCGCTCGACGTTGAGAATCTTGCCCTTGAGCGGGAGGATCGCCTGAAACTTGCGGTCGCGGCCCTGCTTGGCGGAGCCGCCGGCCGAGTCGCCCTCGACCAGGTACAGCTCGGAGAGCGCGGGGTCTTTCTCCTGGCAATCGGCCAGCTTGCCGGGCAGACCCAGGCCGTCCATCACGCCCTTGCGGCGGGTGATTTCGCGCGCCTTGCGGGCGGCTTCGCGTGCGCGCGCGGCCTCGACGATCTTGCCGCACAGGAGCTTGGCGTCGTTCGGATTTTCGAGCAGGAAGTCGGCGAGCTTCTGGCCGACGATTTCCTGCACCACGGGCTGCACTTCGCTGGAGACGAGCTTGTCCTTGGTCTGGCTGGAGAACTTGGGCTCGGGCACTTTCACCGACAGCACGCAGGTGAGGCCTTCGCGCATGTCGTCGCCGCTGGTTTCGACCTTGGCCTTTTTCGCCAGCTCGTTTTCCTCGATGTACTTGTTGAGCACGCGCGTCATTGCCATGCGCAGGCCGGTGAGGTGGGTGCCGCCGTCGCGCTGCGGGATGTTGTTGGTGAAGCACTGAACCGATTCGGAGTAGCTGTCGTTCCACTGCATGGCGACTTCGACGGTCATGCCGTCCTTCTCGCCGGTGGCGTGGAAGATCTTGGGATGCAGCACGCTCTTCACGCGGTTCATGTATTCGACGAAGCCCTTCACGCCGCCGGAATGGGCGAAGTTCTCGGTCTTGCCGTCCCTTTGATCGATGAGCTCGATCTTGACGCCGTTGTTGAGGAAGCTGAGTTCGCGGATGCGCTTGGCGAGGATGTCGAAGTGGTATTCGACGGTGCCGAAAATGGTTTCGTCGGCCAGGAAATGCACTTCGGTGCCGCGGTTCTGGGTTTCGCCCAGCACGGCCATCGGGGAAACCTCGACGCCGTTCTGCATTTCGACGACGCGGTCGGCGACCTTGCCCTGATGAAAGGTGAGGCCGTATTTCCTGCCGTCTCGACGCACGACGAGCTTGAGCCACTTCGACAGGCCGTTGACGCAGGACACGCCGACGCCGTGCAGGCCGCCCGAGACCTTGTAGCTGTTCTGGTTGAACTTGCCGCCGGCGTGCAGCACGGTCATCACGATTTCGGCCGCGCTGCGCTTGGGCTCGTGCTTGTCGTCGAACTTGACGCCGACCGGGATGCCGCGGCCATTGTCGGAAATCGAAATGGAATTGTCCGGGTGGATGACGATCTTGATGTCGTCGCAGTAGCCGGCGAGCGCCTCGTCGATCGCGTTGTCCAGCACCTCGAACACCATGTGGTGCAGACCGGTGCCGTCGGACGTATCGCCGATGTACATGCCCGGACGCTTGCGCACGGCCTCGAGGCCTTCCAGTTGCTGGATGCTGTCTTCGTCGTAGCCGCCGTTGGCGGTATCGGGCTTCTTGCTCATGCTGCTCCTTCCCCGGGTCGGGGTTGTCGGTCGTTGTAGGGACGAGACGCGGGCTGCGCCGGATTCAGATGCGCATCGGCATCACGACGTACTTGAAGCCCGGTTCGCCTTCGCTGGTCAAGAGCATGCTGCTGTTGGCGTCGCCCAGCGACAGGATGATGTTCTCGCTGCCGACGGCGGACAAGCCGTCGAGCAGGTAGGTGACGTTGAAGCCCACGTCGAGCGGATCGCCGGCGTAATCGACCTCGATCTCGTCGGCGGCTTCTTCCTGCTCGTTGTTGTTGCAGACGATGCCGAGCGCGCCGTCGCTCATCACCAGCCGCACGCCGCGGAATTTCTCGTTCGACAGGATGGCTGCGCGCTGCAACGCCTGCATGACGTTCTGGCGATTCGCCTTGAGGTGGCGCGGCTGGCTGGCCGGAATGACGCGCTGGTAGTCGGGAAATTTGCCGTCCACGACCTTGGTCACCAGTTCGGTGCCCGGCAGGCCGATAGTGACCTGGTTGCTGCCGATGCGCAGTTCGACCGCGTCGTCGGTGTCGTTCAGCAGCTTGGACAGTTCGAGCACGGTCTTGCGCGGGATGATGACCTCGCGCGCGGCAGCTTCGGTTTCCAGTTCCGTTTCGGCATAGGCGAGCCGATGGCCGTCAGTGGCGACGACGCGCAGCGCCTTGCCGTCGAGCACCAGCAGCATGCCGTTCAGGTAGTAGCGGATGTCCTGGCTCGCCATCGCGAACTGCACCAGTTGCAGCAGACGTTTCAGCGTCTTCTGCGGCAGGGCGATCGCCTCGCCCAGGCCCGCGCCGGTCTCGACGCGCGGGAAATCGGCCGCCGGCAGGGTCTGCAGCGTGAACCGCGACTTGCCCGCGCTGACCACGACTTGGCTGTCCTTGCTGTCGAGCTTGACCTTGGCGGTCTCGGGCAGGGCGCGCACGATGTCGAACAGCTTGCGGGCGGCGATCGTAATGGCGAAGTCTTCGCCAGCCTCGGCCTCAAGCCGGGTGCTGATCTGCAGTTCCAGATCGGTTGCCAGCAGGCTCAACGCGTCGCCTTTCTTTTCCAGCAGCAGGTTGGACAGGATGGGCAGCGTGTGCCGCCGTTCGACGACCCCGACCACGGCCGACAGGGCGGACAGGAGCGCAGTACGTTCGCTTTGTATCAAGAGCATTTTATATTCCTGGAATTCGTAATTTAAGACGCCATATTTTGGGAATAACCGCTTTCGTTTTTACGAATCAAACCGTTACGGCAAAACGAGCCTGTGGATAAGAATGGGTGGGCCGGGGGCGACTGTGGATGATTTGTTCGGATCCGGCGGGCGGGGCGCAGTTATGCACAATTCGTCCTCAACCTGTCAGCGTTTGCAGCAGGACGAGATAATCGCGCCCGAAATCCGCCTCGGTCTCGCGCAGCTCGGCCACCTTGCGGCAAGCGTGGATGACCGTCGTATGGTCGCGTCCGCCGAAGGATTCGCCGATTTCCGGCAGGCTTTGATTGGTCAGCTCCTTGGCGAGCGCCATCGCCATCTGGCGGGGCCGGGCGAGGTTGCGTGTGCGTTTCTTGGAGAACATGTCGGCGACCTTGATCTTGTAGTAGTCGGCGACGGTTTTCTGGATGTTCTCGATCGAGACGATGCGCGAGGTCGAGGCGATCAGGTCGCGCAGGGCTTCCTTCACCAGGTCGAGCGTGATCGGCTTTTCATGGAAGCGCGAGAAGGCGACCACGCGCTTCAGCGAGCCTTCGAGCTCGCGCACGTTGGAGCGCACCTGCTTGGCGATGAAGAAGGCGACCGTCTCGTCGAGCTTGATGTCCTCGGCCTGCGCCTTGGCGAGCAGGATGGCGACGCGCATTTCCAGTTCGGGCGGTTCGACCGCGACGGTGAGGCCCCAGGCGAAGCGCGATTTCAGCCGGTCGTCCAGCCCCGTGATCTCTTTGGGGAAGGTGTCGCAGGTGATGACGATCTGCTTCTTGTTGTCGATCAGCGAGTTGAAGACGTAGAAGAATTCCTCCTGCGTCCGGTCCTTCTTGGCGAGGAACTGGATGTCGTCGATCAGCAGCAGGTCGAGCGACATGTAGCGCCGCTTGAGGTCGTCGAACTGTTTGTTCAGATAGGCCTTGACCACGTCGTCGACGTAGTCGTTGGCGTGGATGTAGTTGATGCGCGCGTCCGGGTTGTTGAGCCGCACGGTGTTGCCGATGGCCTGCAGGAGGTGCGTCTTGCCGAGGCCGACGCCGCCGTAGATGAACAGTGGATTGTAGGCGACGCCGGGATTGTCGGCGATCTGCAGGGCGGCGGCGCGGGCGAGCTGGTTGGCGCGCCCGGAGACGAAATTGTCGAAGGTGAAGCCGGGGTTGAGCCGCATGCCGCTGCCGGCCGCGACGGGCGTCTGGACGGCCTGGACGACGGGCGGCGGGGCCGTGCCGGCCGGGATGCGCGGCGCGTTCTGCTTGCGGGTCAGGGCGTACTGCACGACGACGGGCCGGCCGTAGAATTCCTGCGCCCAGGTGTCGATGTGTTCGGCGAATTTCTCGCGCACCCAGTCCATCACGAAATGGTTGGGCGCCAGGATGCGCGCAGCGTCCCCGCCGTTCTCGAACAGCAGAGGCTTGATCCATGTGCTGAATTGCTGCTGGGTCAGACTGGCGCGGAAGCGCTCTTGGCAAAGATCCCAGAAGGCATTCATGGTCGGGTGTCGGGGGGCGGGAAGCAGCATCGGCGTAAGGGGGAAATCTTACCCTGCTTCGCCGAGGTTATCCACAGGCCGGAAAGCCCGGCGGTAGGCCGGGCACTGGGTAAAACTTGACAGTTCGGCGGGCGCTCAAGTCTAATACGCGGTTTTTCAACGGATTTTTTCGCCGGCTTCACGCGGCGTCCGTCTCGGCCAAAGAGGAAAACCATGAAACGCACCTACCAGCCTTCCACCGTTCGCCGCAAGCGCACCCACGGCTTCCGCGCCCGCATGAAGACCAAGGCCGGCCGCGCCGTGATCAATGCGCGCCGCGCCAAGGGCCGCGCGCGACTGGCGGTCTGACCGACATCCGTTCCGATCCGCCCGGCGCGGTTCGTTTTCGCGCCGCGCGCCTGACGGTTCCCGCCGATTTCGACCGCGTATTCGCCGACAATCAGCGGGCGCGCACGGATGCCTATCTGATCATGGCACGCCCGAACGCGCAGCGTCATGCCCGCTTGGGTCTGGTGGTCGGCAAGCGCCAACTGCCGCGCGCCGTCGACCGCAATCGGGCCAAGCGTTGCGCCCGGGCGAGTTTCAGGCTGCTGTTCCCGGAACTGCCGGCCTGTGATTTTGTCGTTCGCGTGCTTGCCCAACCGGTTCGAGGCGACGAGGTGCGCGAACTGACCTCGGTCCTGCGCCGCGCCGCCCGACGCGCACTCGAGAAATGGCCGGATTCGGCCACTGCACAACACACGCGACCGTCTCATGGATAACCAGCGGCTCATCCTCTTCATCGTCTTCTCGTTTTCTCTGCTGCTGCTGTGGGAGTCTTGGCAGAGCAGGCATGTGTCGCCGCCCGCGCCGACGCCTGCAACCCAGGGCGCGCCGGTTCCGGGCGCCGCGCCGACGCCCAGCCAGGCGCTCAATGCGCCGGCCGCGCCGGTGGCGGCGGCTTTCGGCAAAGGCGCCCGGGCGGTGGTCGAAACCGACGTGCTGCGTGCGACCATCGACGCCAACGGCGGCGACCTGCGCGGGCTGCAGTTGTTGCCTTACCGCGAGACGGACGACAAGAAACGGGTCTTCGAGCTGTTCGAGGACGACGAGCCGGGTCGGCCCTACGTCGCGCAGAGCGGCCTGATCGGCAAGGACATGCCGACGCATCGCAGCGTCTACCAGCTCAATCCGGGCACGTATCGGCTGACCAACGGCGCGGCGCGCGTCGAGGTGCCGCTGGTCTGGAACGATCCGGCCACCGGCGTGCGGGTCGAGAAAACCTATCTCTTCAAGCGCGGCAGCTACGAGATCGGCGTCCGCACGCGGGTGATCAACCGGGGCGCGCAGCCGATCGACCTGACGCCCTACTACCAGTTCACCCGCCACGGCCAGCCGCCGCGCGGCGAATCGATCTTCATCCACAGCTACACCGGCCCGGCCTTCTACACGGACGCGAAGAAATTCCAGAAGACGCCGTTCAAGTCCATCGAGGAAGGCAAGACCGATTTCGAGAAGCACGCCACCGACGGCTGGGCCAGCATGGTGCAGCATCATTTCGTCGCCGCCTGGCTGCCGCAGGGCGCGGTCAAGCGCGAGTTCTACGTGCGCGCGCTCGGCGAGGGCCAGTACGCCAACGGCGTGATCCTGGCCGAGGGCACGCTGGCGCCCGGTCAGGAAAAGACCTTTACCGTGCCGCTCTACGCCGGCCCGCAGGTCCAGAAGACGCTCGAAGCCACCGCGCCCGGGCTCGACCTGTCGCGCGATTACGGCTGGCTGAAGCCGCTGGCCTATCCGATCTTCTGGGCGCTCGAAAAGATCGAGCACTTCGTCGGCAACTGGGGCTGGGCCATCATCCTCCTCACCGTCATCATCAAGCTTCTGCTGTACCCGCTGTCGGCCGCCAGCTACAAGTCGATGGCCAAGATGAAGAAGCTGACGCCGCGCCTGCAGCAGTTGAAGGAGGCCTACGGCGACGACCGCGCCAAGCTGCATCAGGCGATGGCCGAGATGTACAAGACCGAGAAGATCAATCCGCTGGGCGGCTGCCTGCCGATCCTGATCCAGATTCCGGTCTTCATCGCGCTCTACTGGGTGCTGCTGGGGGCGGTGGAAATGCGCGGCGCGCCGTGGCTGGGCTGGATTACCGACCTGACCGCGCCCGACCCGTGGTTCATCCTGCCGATCGTGATGGGCGTCACCTCGGTCCTGCAGGTGAAGCTGAATCCGCAGCCGATGGACCCGATGCAGGCGAAGATCATGATGATCATGCCGGTGGCCTTCACCGTCATGTTCGTGTTCTTCCCGGCCGGCCTGGTGCTCTACTGGGTGGTCAACAACATCCTCTCGATCGCGCAGCAGTGGGCGATCAACCGCCAGGTCGAAGGCGGTGGCGCAGCCGCGGCCAAGAAAGCCTGATCTCATCGCCGCCGTCGCCACCGCGCCGGGGCGCGGCGGCGTGGGGGTGATCCGGGTTTCCGGCGCCGACGTGGCGCCGCTGGCCGAGGCCATCCTGGGCCGATTGCCCGAGCCGCGCCGGGCGACCTACACCGCATTCCGCGACGCCGACGGCAGCACGCTCGACGAAGGCATCGCGCTCCATTTCGCCGCGCCGCATTCCTTCACCGGCGAGGCCGTGCTGGAACTGCAAGGGCACGGCGGACCGGCGGTTCTCGACCTGATCCTGCAACGCTGCCTCGCGCTGGGCGCGCGGCTCGCCGAGCCGGGCGAATTCTCGCGGCGCGCGTTCCTCAACGGCAAGCTCGACCTGGCGCAGGCCGAGGCCGTGGCCGATCTGATCGACGCGGCCTCGGCGGAAGCGGCCCGCTCGGCGGTGCGTTCGCTCGCCGGCGCGTTCTCCGCGCGCGTGCGCGAACTGGTCGACGGCCTCGTCCGGCTGCGCACGCTGGTCGAGGCGACGCTGGATTTTCCCGACGAGGAGATCGATTTCCTGAAACAAGCCGACGCCGGCGGCCAGCTCGACGCGCTCGACGCCACGCTCGCCGGCGTGCACGCCCAGGCGAAGCAGGGCGCGCTGCTGCGCGAAGGCTTCACGGTGGTGCTGGTCGGCCAGCCCAACGTCGGCAAGTCGAGCCTGTTGAACCGCTTGGCCGGCTACGAGGCGGCGATCGTCACCGAGATCGCCGGCACCACCCGCGATACCGTGCGTGAGGCGATCCAGATCCGCGGCGTGCCGCTGCACGTCGTCGACACGGCCGGCCTGCGCGACACCGAGGATGCGGTGGAGCGGATCGGCATCGCGCGTACCTGGGCGGCGGTCGAGAAGGCCGACGCCGTGCTGCTGCTGGTGGATGCGGCGCACGGCGTCGGCAGGGAGGAAGCGGCGATCCTGACGCGCCTGTCCGGCGTGAAGCGGCTCACCGTCCACAACAAGATCGACGCGCGCGGCGAAGCGCCCCGCGCCGCGGGCGACGAAATCTGGCTGTCGGCGAAAACCGGGGCGGGGATCGATCTGCTGCGCGACAGATTGCTGGAAGCGGCCGGCTGGCAGGCCGCCGGCGAGGGCGTGTTCACCGCGCGCGCGCGGCACCTCGATGCGCTCAGGCGCGCGGCTGCCCACCTGGCCGCCGCGCGCGCGGCGATGATCCAACTCGAACTCTTCGCCGAGGAACTGCGGCTGGCGCAGGCGGCGTTGTCCGAGATCACCGGCGAATTCACCGCCGACGATCTGCTGGGCGAAATCTTCGGCAGCTTCTGCATCGGAAAGTGACTTTGCCTGTATGCTGGATGCTTCGCATTCTCATCTGAAAAACGCGTCATGCTGAGCTGGCAGGCCATCTACGCCGAAATCCGCGTGCATCGCTGGCGTCTGGCGCAGGCCAATGTCGTGGCGCTGCTGGCGGTGATCGCCGCGGTGCCGGTGCCGCTCCTGCTGCCGCTGATGGTGGACGAAGTGCTGCTGCATCATCCGGCGCAGTTCGTCGAGACCATCGCGGCCTGGACGCCCGCGGCCTGGCACGGGCCGGTGCTGTTCATCGGCGCGGCGCTCCTGCTGACGCTGGTGCTGCGGCTGATCGCCATCGTGCTCAACGTATGGCAAGGGCGCAGCTTCTCGCTGCTGGCCAAGGAGGTGACCTACCGTATCCGCGTGCGCATGCTGAATCGTCTGTCGCGGATCGCGCTCTCGGCGTTCGAGACCGTGGGCGCGGGGCGGGTGACGTCGCATTTCGTCACCGACCTCAACGCCATCGACACATTTCTCGGCGCGTCGATCTCCGGCTTCGTCGTCTCGGTGCTGACGCTGATCGGCGTCGCCGCGGTGCTGTTCTGGATGCACTGGCAGCTCGCGCTGTTCATCCTGCTGCTGAACCCGCCGGTGATCCTGTTTTCCACCCGGCTCGGCAAGCGGGTGAAGGATCTGAAGAAGGTCGAGAACCGCGCGTTCGAGGTGTTCCAGGATGCGCTTTCCGAGACGCTCGACGCGTTGACGCAGATCCGCGCGATGAACCGCGAGCGGCACTACCTCGCGCGCATCGTCGACCGCGCCGACGACATCCGCCGCCACGCCGCGGCTTTCGCGTGGAAGTCGGACGCGATGAGCCGGATCGCCTTCTTCGTGTTCCTGGCGGGCTTCGACATTTTCCGCGCGCTGGCGATGCTGATGGTGGTGTTTTCCGATCTCACCATCGGCGAGATGCTGGCGGTGTTCGGCTACCTGTGGTTCATGATGACGCCGGTGCAGGAGCTGGTGAACATGCAGTACGCCTGGTTCGCCGCGCAGGGCGCGCTGGGCCGGATCAACGCACTCCTGGGCATGAAGGACGCGCCGGCGCACCCCGCGCTCGCCGACCCTTTCGCCGGCAAGCCGACGGTGGGCATCGCGCTGGAACACGTGCGCTTCGCCTACGAGGCAGACGGCGAGACGGTGCTGGACGATGTGAGCCTGGATATCCGGCCCGGCGAGAAGGTGGCGCTGGTGGGCGCGTCCGGCGGCGGCAAGTCGACGCTGGTGCAGGCCCTGCTGGGCCTCTATCCAGTGAAGGCGGGACGCATCCTCTACGGCGGCGTGCCGGTGACCGAGATCGGCTGGGAGACGGTGCGCGAGCACGTCGGCGTGGTGCTGCAGCATCCGGTGCTGTTCAACGACGACGTGCGCGCCAACCTCACGCTCGGCCGCGACGTGGACGACGCCGCGCTGTGGCAGGCGCTGGAGATCGCGCAATTGAAGGAGATCGTCGCCGCGCTGCCGCACGGCCTCGATACCGTGGTCGGGCGGCAGGGCGTGCGCCTGTCGGGCGGGCAGCGCCAAAGGCTGGCCATCGCGCGCATGATCGTGGCGGCGCCGGCCATCGTGATCCTCGACGAGGCGACCTCGGCGCTCGACACCGATACCGAGCGCCGCCTGCACGAGGCGATGCACACTTTCCTCGCCGGCCGCACGACCTTGATCATTGCGCACCGGCTGTCGGCGGTGCGGCAGGCCGACCGCATCCTGGTATTCGAGAACGGCCGCGTGGTGGAAGAGGGCGCGCACGCGGCGCTGATCGAAAAGGGCGGGCTCTACCACAAGCTCTACCACCAGCCCGCCTGAGCGCGTCTGCGACAGGTTCGGGAAAATCAGCGTTTTCTGATACACTGCGCGGCGTTGTGTTCGCAGCAGCAGGCAGGCGCACCGCCGTGCCTCGGGACTGTTCTCACAGCCCCATCGTCCTCGACCTCTCTTTTGTGCGGCCCGCGCCGCGACAAGTTCTGTGGTTGGCGCCGATGTGATCGACGCGACCCGCTGATCGATAGCGCGGCCTCCATCGCCGCCCGGTTCCGGTTCGTAATGTTCGGCCTGCCCGGCTTCGTGCCGGGCCCGGCCCGGTTGCGCGTGTGCGCATTGAATTGAATAAGGACTCTGCATGAGCTTTTCCGAGCTGGGCCTCGACCCCCTCATCCTCAAATCCGTGACCGAAGCCGGTTACGAAACGGCCTCGCCCGTCCAGGTGCAGGCGATTCCCGCCGCGCTGACCGGCCGCGACCTCTTGGTGTCGTCGCACACCGGCAGCGGCAAGACGGCGGCCTTCCTGCTGCCGTCCATCCAGCGCCTGCTGGCCGAACCCGCCGTTAAGAGCATCGGGCCGCGCGTGCTGGTGCTCGCGCCGACGCGCGAACTGGCCCTGCAGGTGGAAAAATCGGCGATGAAGTACGGTAAGGCGCTGCGCCGCTTCCGCACCGCCTGTCTGGTCGGCGGCGCGCCCTATGGCCTGCAGTTGAAGCGGATCTCGCAGCCGGTCGACGTGGTGGTGGCGACGCCGGGCCGGCTGATCGATCACCTGGAACGCGGCAAGATCGACTTCTCGCGTCTGGAAGTGCTGGTGCTGGACGAGGCCGACCGCATGCTGGACATGGGCTTCGTCGACGACATCCGCGCCATCGCCGCGCGCTGCCCCGCGTCGCGCCAGACGCTGCTGTTCTCCGCCACGCTCGAAGGCGTGGTCGGCAGCCTCGCGGCGGAACTGACGCGCGACGCGCAGCGCATCGAGATCGAGGCGGCGCCCAAACAGGAAGCCAAGATCGAGGAGCGCCTGCTCTACGCCGACAACCTGGACCACAAGCAGCGCCTGCTCGACGCGCTGCTGCGCGACGTGGACCTGACGCAGGCCATCGTTTTCGCGGCCACCAAGCGCAGCGCCGAAGAACTGTCGGACATGCTGGCCGACAGCGGTTTCGCCGCCGACTCGCTGCACGGCGACATGCAGCAGGGCCAGCGCACCCGCGCGCTGCAGCGGCTGCGCGACGGCCGCACCCGCGTGCTGGTGGCGACCGACGTCGCCGCGCGCGGCATCGACGTCGCGGGCATCAGCCACGTCATCAATTTCGATCTGCCGCGCCAGGCCGAGGATTACGTTCACCGCATCGGCCGCACCGGTCGCGCCGGCCGCACCGGCGTCGCCTGGAGTCTGGCGGGCATGCGCGAAGGCGGGCTGGTGCGCGCCATCGAGCGTTACACGGGCAAGCGCATCGACATCCACACCCTGCCGGGACTGGAGCCGATGCAGAAACCGGCTGCGGGCCGTCCCGCCGGCAAACCGGTTCGCGGCAAGCCCCAGGGCGCGCGCGGTTTCGGCGATAAGCGCGTCTGGAACGGCGAGGCGCGCAGCTACGGCGCCCCCCGCGCGGCGCAGGGCGAAGGCCGCGACAACCGTGACCGCGGCTACCGTTTCGATGCGCCGCGCGGCAGCCGTCTCGAGGAGACGGCGCGTGCCGATTATGCGCAGCGCGTCTGGGGCAACCGCGCGCCGCGCGAGGAGGAAACGCCCAAGCCCGACGTCGACGGCAACAGCGTCGCTTACTGGGAAAAGCGCGAACGCGAGGCCAAGGCCAAGCCCAAGCCTGCGGCCCGCGGTTACGGCGAACGCCATGCGCCGCGCGGCCAAGGCTCGGACAAGCGGGGCGGCGGCGCACGCCCGGGCGTGCGCGGGCGCTTCAAGGATTGAGGCGTCTTCGATCGCGCGAACCCCGCACGCCGCTGCGGGGTTTTTTTATGGCGGCGGCGCGGTGAAGCGCAGGCTCGCGACCAGGTTTTCGAACGCGGACTGGCCGCGCGCGAAGTAGACGATGGCGGGCGCTTCGTAGAGCAGCGAAAGACGGCCGCGCGCATCGACCATCGCCACCATGAGCCGTTCGATGGGCAGGCCGCGCTCGTTCTTGTAGCGCACGTGCAGCCGCATGGCGGGCTTGCCGCCGAGCGCGGCCGGCGTATTGGACAGCACTTCGAGATTGGCGGTGGCGTCGTTGCCGCGCCATTCGGCGAGCGCGAGCTCGGCGAGTTCGAAGGGCAACATGTCGGCGCGGGTCCCGCGCTTGGTGTTGGGCAGCTTGCGGTCGTGCGGCTGGCGCGTGGCGACGATGAAGTTCAACGCGGGGCCGTCGCGCGTCAGGAAAAGATCGTTGACGTCGGCGGTGCGCCGCACCCAGCCGATGGGCAGATCGAGGCGGTAGTCGTCGCGCTTCTCGAAGCTGCGGTCGTCGGGCGCGACGCGGGTCCACGGCGCACAGGCGGAGACGAGCGCGACCAGACAGAATACGGCGAGCAGACGGACGTTCATGGGGCGGGCGTTTCGCGGAGCGCGGCCTCGACGTAGCCGCGGTCGGCGGCGTCGGGCGCGAGTTCGAGATAGCGGCGGAACAGGCTGGCGGCCTGTGTCTTGTCGCCGCGCTTGTAGAGCAGGAAACCGAGGGCGCGGTAGGTCGGCGCGAACTGCGACGCCGTTTCGACGGTGCGCCGGAATTCGCGTTCGGCCAGATCGAGGTCGCCGGTTTCGTTGCGCAGGCGGTAGGCTTCGCCCAGGTGGTAGCCCGCCTCGGGCGGATATTCGCGGCGCGCTTCGGAGTTCGTGAGCATGAGAATGATCTGCCTGTAGCGGTAGGCGGCGAGGTCGGCGTCCAGCGACGCGAGCCGCAGCGGCGCGGTGGTTTCGACGAAGCGTTCGTAGCCGGTTTCGCCGCCGTTCGCGTCGCGGCTCAACTCGGTGAAGCTGTCGATGCGCTCCTGCAGCTTGGGATGGCTGGCGAAGAAGAAGGGCTCCTTGATGTCGGCGGCTTTGATCTCGGCCTGCAGGTGCTCGAAGGTGCGGATGCTCTCGCGCGGCGCGTAGCCGGCCGCGACGAGCCGCCGATAGCCCACGGCGTCGGCTTCGCGTTCGTGCTCGCGCGAGAAGCCGAACATCGAGGACAGCGCGACCAGATCGCCGACCATGGGCACGCCGAGCAGGCCGACGACCAGCGCGAAGGCGGCGGCGTTGCGCACCCGTTCCGCCTGCTGCAGGGAATGGCGATGCGTGAAATGCGCGCCTTCGTGGGCGAGCACGGTGGCGAGCTGCGCTTCGTTCTGGAAGCGGGCGACGAGGCCCGCGTTGACGTAGATGCTGCCGTTGGGCAGGGCGAAGGCGTTGATCTGCTGGGCGTTCAGCAAACGCACCGTGAGCCGACCCTTGAATTCAGGGTAGAGCCGATCCATGATGCCCTGCAGGTAGGCCGTGAGATCGGGATCGGCGTTGACCTTGCCGGCGCGCAGCAGCGCGCGGTCGAACTCGTCGGCTTCCTGCCACAGGCTTTTTTCGGGGGCGTCGAGTTCGGCGGGGCCGACGGTGTGCGCCCAGGGCGCGACGGGCTCGGCGCGCACGGGCAGGACGAGGCTCAAGGCCAGCGCGCAGGCCAGCGTGCGCGAAGCGGCGGCGCGGCTCATCGCGGGCCGGGCCAGGTCCGGTAGAGCGTGCGCATCAGGCCGTTCACCTCGTCGGCGTTGCGCGTGTCCAGGCTGCTGCTGGAATCGAAGCCCATCCATTGCACGTCGCCGTTGTTCAGGTCGACGATGCCGGCGGCGACGAAGGACTGCCCGAGCGGCATGACGATGCCGAGCGCGAGCCCCGCGACGAAGGCAAGCTTGCGACCGCCGGAGGAGATGTAGTCGGCGCCGAGCATGATGAGCGCGGCGTCCGCGCCGGTGCGCTCGCGCAGGAAGGCGAGGCCGGGGCCGAGGGTGTAGTCGAATTCGTATTTCTTGTGCGCCCAGGCGGTCTGTTCGCCGCGGCCGTAGACGAACACGGCCTGCGCGACGCGGTCGTAGAGGCCGATGTGGGCGTCGAGCGTTTCCTGTTCGACGGGGTCGAGCGCGGGCGCCTCGACGAGCTCGAATACCCGGGCGTCCTGTGCCTGCCGCATCGCCGCCGTGCGAAGATTGTCGCGCGACGCGGCTTCCCAGTCAGCCATGCGGGTGGGGACGCCGCCGGCCGAGAGCTCGAACACGAAAATCTGCGGCGGCAGCAGTACGACCTTCTTCGGCCGGGCGTCGAGATTCTGGACGAGGTCGGGGTTGACTGCGCTCATTGCAGCGCGCGCCGGACTCGCCGTTAAACTGGTTGTGGCCAGCAGGATGGCCAGGCACGCTGCTTTGAACATTCGTTCTCCGAAAAACCTTGAACAGGCTCTTGAACCCTATGGCAAACCCGAAACCCGGTCAACCGCATGCCGATCCGGACTGGCGCTGGATGGGCGACCGCGCCGTGCGGGTGACCACGGGGGCGGCGACGCTGGCGCGTTATGACTTGCTCGTTTCAAGCAATTTCTATGAAATAGAGGACATTATCCCGGCCGATGGCAGCATTTTGCTGGTTTTTCGGCCGGGTGCCGAGCCCTCGGCGGGCTTGCGGGACGCCCTGACGCGGCCCGCGCCGGATGCGCCTGCGGCGGCGGGCCGGGAGCAGGTGATCCGGGTCGTTTTCGGCGGCGAGGCGGGGCCGGATCTGGCCAAGTGCGCGGCGCAGGCCGGTCTGGACGAAGCGGCTTACGTCCAGTGCCTGACGGCGGTCGACTACATGGTCGCTTTCCTGGGGTTCCAGCCGGGTTTTCCGTATCTGGCCGGCTTGCCGGAGGGGCTGGCCGCGCCGCGCCGGTCGACGCCGCGCGTTCGCGTGGCCGCCGGCAGCGTGGCCGTCGGCGGCGGCTATGTCGGCATCTATCCGGCCGCCGGGCCGGGCGGCTGGCATGTGCTGGGCCGCAGCGGCGCGCGCCTGTTCGATCCCGCGGCGACGGAGCCCGCCCTGTTCAGGCCGGGCGACCGCGTGCGTTTCGTGGCCGAATCGCGATGATAGAGGTTCTGCGGGCCGGCTTGTGCGATCTGGTCGTGGATGCGGGGCGTCCGGGCTGGCGGCGGCTGGGCGTGCCGGCCGGCGGCGCGGCCGACCCGGCGGCGCTGGCGGCGGCCAATCGTCTGGCGGGCAATCCGCCGAATGCGGCGGCGATCGAGATCGTCGGGCAAGGTCCGAACCTGCACTTCCCCCGGGGCGCGGTGATCGCGCTGACGGGCGCGCCGTTTCGCGCCGCGCGCGCGGCCGGTCTGGTCGCGGGCTGGAATCAGACGCTGGTGCTGGCGGCGGGCGAGATTCTCCGCATCGACGAACCGGAAACCGGCTACCGCTGCTGGCTGGCGGTACGCGGCGGCATCGCCGTGCCGCCGGTGCTGGGCAGCGCCAGCACGCTGCCGCAGGCCGGCTGGGGCGGCTATCGCGGCCGGCCTTTGCGGACCGGCGACGCTCTGCCGATGGGGCGGCCCGAAGGCGGCGTGCGCCTGATGCGGGCGCAGCCGCCCGCGGACAAGGGAAGCGATGCGCCGTTGCGGGTGGTGTCGGGGCCGCAGTCGGCGGCGTTCGACGACGCGGGGCTGACGGCGTTCTTCGGCGGCCGTTTTCGCGTTGCGCCGGATTCCGACCGGCGCGGCATCCGGCTCGCCGGCCCGCGCGTGACCGGCCCGGCGGCAAGCTGGCCGACGCAGGGCGTGCTGCCCGGCGCGGTCCAGGTGCCGCCCGACGGCCAGCCCATCGTTTTGGGCTGGGACGGGCCGGCGACCGGCGGTTATCCGGTGATCGCCGCGGTGGTCTCGGCGGACTGGCCGCGCCTGGCGCAGGCGCGGCCGGGCGCTGCGCTGCGTTTCCAGACGATGGCGGTCGAGCAGGCGCGCGCGCTGGCGGCCGAGGCATGGACGGTGAGCGAATGGGCCTGATCGAACTGAACGCCGACGTCGGCGAGGGCTGCGACGACGCCGGCCTGATGCCGTATCTCGATCGCGCCTCGATCGCCTGTGGCGGGCATGCGGGCGACGCGGCCAGCATGACCGCCGCGCTGGCGCTGGCGGCATCGCACGGCGTCGCGGTGGGCGCACACCCCGGCTACCCGGATCGTGCGAATTTCGGCCGGCGGCCGTTGCCGGCGCCGCCGGCCGCCATCCGCGCCTGGGTGATCGGGCAGACCGAGGCGCTGGCCGAGCAGGCGCTGCGGCTGGGCCTGCGTCTGGCGCACGTCAAGCCGCACGGCGCGCTCTACAACGTGGCAGCGCGCGATCCGGCGGCGGCGCAGGCGATCGCCGAGGCGGTCGCCGCCATCGACCGTACGCTGATCCTGATCGGCCTGTCGGGCAGCCGCCTGATCGAAGCCGGCCGGGCGGCGGGATTGGCGGTGCTGAACGAGGCCTTCGCTGACCGCCGGTACCGGGCGGTCGATGCGCTGGTTTCACGTGAAACGCCCGGCGCCGTGATCCACGATCCCGCCGATGCGGCCGCGCAGGCCGCCGCGCTGGCCGGCGGCCTCGGCGTGCGTTCGTCGGAAGGCGCGCCATTGGCCGTGGCGGCGGACACGATCTGTCTGCACGGCGACACCCCGCAAGCGGTCG
>Ga0228535_1001714_pt1 | contig 29282 bp, 26 predicted proteins | sample SJ1metagenome_FD_168457 | JGI IMG/M metagenome (GOLD analysis project Ga0228535, IMG submission 168457) | Enriched culture of PCE-dechlorinating microbial communities from Ithaca, New York, USA - SJ1 | ecosystem: Engineered > Modeled > Simulated communities (microbial... > Unclassified | place...
TGCGTTCCTCGATTGTAACCTTTTCTCTGGACATAAAACATGCTCCCTTCATGATTAACAGTGGTTTTTATTTCACTGTCTCTCATAAAGGGAGCATATCACTAAAGCTCATCTGCTTTTATTTAATTATTGCGTGATATTTGTACGCCAATTCCTTTAAGCTTTCGCTCTAATTGCATATATCCTCTGTCAATATGAAAGGTATCGTGAATAATCGTCTCCCCTTCGGCTGCCATGCCTGCTAACACCAATGCTGACCCAGCTCTCAAATCTGTTGCCCGAACTGGGGCTCCGGTCAGACGCTTCACTCCTTGTATATAAGCGATACGTCCATCGATTCGGATATTGGCTCCCATGCGAATAAACTCATTGACATGCATGAATCGATTTTCAAAAACCGTTTCTGTTATTGTGCTATTGCCAAGCGATAAAGTTAATAAAGCCATAAATTGAGCTTGCATATCGGTAGGGAAACCCGGATGAGGTGAAGTAGTGATATGCGTTGGTAAAATGGAGTGCCCTCCTACAATGTGGATCCCTTCCGCATATTCGGTTACACTATGTCCACTTTCTCTAAGTTTTGCGATCACCGGTTTCAAGTGATCAGAAACTGCATTCTCAACTAAGACATCGCCACGCGTTACAGCAGCGGCCACTAAAAAGGTACCAGCCTCAATACGATCAGGGATAATCTCATGTTGGCAACCAGAGAGTGCAGCCACTCCCTCAACCCGGATCACGTTTGTTCCGGCTCCATGAACTTTTGCTCCACAAGAGTTCAAAAAAGTAGCCAAGTCACTGATTTCAGGTTCTGCTGCCGCGTTTTCTATGATTGTCGTACCTTCAGCCAAAGTAGCCGCCATCATGATATTTTGAGTTGCTCCAACAGAAGGGAAATCCAGGTAAATGCGCTTTCCCTGAAGTTTAGTGGCTTTGGCATAGACATACCCATGTTCGAGATTTAACTCCGCCCCAAGGGCTTCTAGACCCTTTAGATGCAGGTCTACTGGCCGAATACCAATGGCGCAACCCCCAGGCATAGCAACTTTGGCTTCGTGCATTCGCGCAATCAACGGACCCAGAATAACAAAAGAAGCTCTCATACCGGAAACTAAATCATAAGGAGCTTCCAGGGTATCGATACGACTGGCGTCAATATATAAGTCATCTCCCTGGCGATTGATCTTTACTCCAAGGGATTCCAAAATTCGTATCATTAAACGAACATCTTCTAATTCATAGGGAACACTATGCAGTAAACAAGGTTCCGGCACCAAGAGGGTAGCGGCCATAATGGGTAACACCGCATTCTTTGCTCCATGCACAGGAATCCTTCCCTCGGTAGGTTGACTCCCTATAATATGAAAAGTTGACATAGAACATTCCCCCACGTCTTATTAACTCAACCTAAGTTCGGTAAACATCGTCAGAAAACCTTTATAACCAGAAGGTACAAACACGAGCCGTGGAGAAACGTCCTCCACGGCTTTGAATTATTCTCGATTGCTTTGTGCAATTTTCAAACGAGTGATTGCTCTTTGCAATGCAGCTTCAGCACGCTCTTGATCCGTACTGCCATCGGCTTTCGCGAGTCTTTCTTCTGCTCTGCGTTTTGCCTCTTCTGCTCTAGTAATATCAATGCTTTGAGGCCACTCGGCACTACGCAATAAAAAGGTTGCCTTTTTCCCATCCATTTCCATGAATCCGCCACCAATAAACACTACTTTGATTTTGCCTTCTTCATCGCGAATTCTGAGTGGACTGGGTTTCAATGCGGCCACAGCGGGAATATGACCATGCATGACTGCCATTTCGCCCTCTTCTGTTTGCATAATGACCATATCAGCTTCTCCGCGCCAAAAACGGCCTTGAGCAGTGACGATTTCCACATCAAATTTTTTCGCCATTGGTCTCTCCTTTATTTGTTGCCGCGGACTTCGTCAATAGAACCCTTCATGTAAAAAGCCGATTCTGGCAAGTCGTCATAATTTCCGGCTAGAATTTCAGCAAAGCCACGAACGGTCTCTTGTCTGGAAACGAAACGTCCCTCTTGACCGGTAAATGCTTCCGCCACGAACATGGGTTGCGACAAGAAACGCTGGATTCTTCTTGCACGTTGAACGCTCTTCTTGTCTTCTTCAGAAAGTTCATCCATACCGAGAATGGCAATAATATCTTGCAATTCTTTATAGCGTTGCAAAACTTGCTGCACACCACGGGCAACACGGTAATGTTCATCTCCAACAATTCTGGGGTCCAGGTATTTAGAACTGGAATCCAATGGGTCTACAGCAGGGAAAATCGCCTGTGCTGCTAATCCACGGTCAAGGTTGGTAGTGGCATCTAAGTGCCCGAACAACGTGGCCGGTGCCGGATCTGTATAGTCATCGGCAGGTACATAGATCGCTTGGATAGAAGTAATGGACCCTTTATTCGTAGAAGCGATTCGTTCTTGAATCTGTCCTAACTCTGTGGCCAATGTCGGTTGATAACCAACTGCAGAAGGCATACGACCCAATAGTGCCGAAACCTCTGAACCTGCTTGAACAAATCGGAACATGTTATCTACAAAGAATAAAACGTCTTGACCCATTTCATCGCGGAAATACTCCGCCATGGTCAACCCGGTCAATCCGGCACGCAAACGCGCACCAGGTGGCTCGTTCATTTGACCAAAGACCATGCAAGTCTTATCGATAACACCGGACTCTGTCATCTCTCGATAAAGGCCATTGCCTTCACGGCTTCGCTCACCAATACCGGCGAAAACTGAATATCCGCCATGTTCTGTAGCGATATTTCGAATCAGTTCTTGAATCAAAACGGTTTTGCCGACACCGGCTCCACCGAATAACCCGATTTTACCACCCTTAGGATAAGGGCAGATCAAATCGATAACTTTGATACCGGTTTCAAGAATATCGGTAGAAACCGATAAATCTTCCAGTGCCGGAGCGTTGCGATGGATTGGCAGAAATGTATCGGAATCAATGGGTCCCTTTTGATCAACAGGTTCTCCAAGGACATTCAAGATTCTTCCTAAAGTGCCTTTCCCTACGGGGACCGTAATTGGGCCACCGGTATTTTCAACCACACAACCACGCACTAATCCGTCGGTGCTTGATAAAGCAACACAACGTACTGTGTTATCACCCAGATGTTGTGAAACTTCCGCTACGATCGGCTTTTCAACATTAGGCGATATGATCCGTACGGCATGGTTGATGTTTGGCAAATTACCGTCCGGAAATCGCACATCGACGACCGGTCCGATAACAGCTACAATATAACCTTCAGACATAGTTTTCCTCCTTGCAATCAAAATTATGTAGACCAACGTCTACCCTTTCAGCGCCTCAGCACCGTTAATGATTTCCAACAACTCATCGGTAATCGCAGATTGACGTAACCTGTTCATATGCAAGGTCAATCGTTTGATCATATCGGCAGCATTTCGTGTCGCATTGTCCATTGCTGCCATACGAGCACCGTGTTCACTGGCTTTGGTTTCCAAAAGTGCTTTGAAGAGGCTAGCTTCTAAATAACTCGGAAGCAAGGATGAAACAACTGCCTCTGCGCCAGGTTCAAATAAATACTGTGCGGTGTTCACTGAGCTTGATTCTGCTCGGAATGGTAATACATCGAGAACTCTCACTTGATATGAAATGGAAGTGGCATGATACGCATATACGACTTTCAGGTTCGTATAGCCTTCATTCTTCCACAATTGCTCGATTTTGGGCGTGAGTTGTCGCAGGGTCAGCACATTTGCCGAATCTCCGATATCGCGTCCGGAATGCTCTAAGCCAATCTTCATTCTGCGATAAGCATCGACGCCACGATTCCCCAAGACCATCAGACAACCCCCATTGAGGTTGGTTGCTTTCTGATACTCTTCAAAACCGGCACGAATCAGATTGCCATTAAACGCACCGCATAAACCTCGGTCGGAAGTTATGACAATGATCGCAGTTTTACCATTCGTGTTTTCTTGTAGAAACGGATGCGATAATTCGCTTTTATCCATTTGACTAATGACACGATTGACCACAGACATCACTGCATCGGTGTAATCTCTTGCTTGATACGCTGCGGCTTCGGCTCTTCGCAATTTCGCAGCCGAAACCATTTTCATCGTTTTCGTGATTTGCTCCGTATTGGAAACACTTTGAATACGACGTCGCATTTCTCTGATACCCTTAGCCATGGGAATTCCTCCTTCCCATCGCTTTAAGCCACACCAAAGATGGCTTTAAACTCTTTGATTGCTTGCTCAAGCGCTGCACGATTTTCATCGGTCACCTTTTGAGTTGAGGTAATGTCAGCAATGATTTCCGGATGTTGATCCCGAATGAAGGCTAAGAAATCGCGTTCAAAGGGTTGGATCCGCTCGATTGAAAATTCATCTAAATGTCCATTAACACCGGTGTAAATTGAAATGACCTGTTCTTCAACCGACATAGGAACATTCTCACCCTGTTTTAACAGCTCTTCTAAACGAGCACCGCGATTTAGACGGAATTTGGTTTCGTCATCTAAGTCGGAACCGAACTGTGCAAAGGATTTGAGTTCACGATATTGAGCCAATTCAGATTTCATACGCCCGGCAACTTGTTTCATTGCTCGGATCTGTGCATCTCCACCAACACGGGAAACCGAAATACCAACGTTCATCGCCGGACGTTGTCCCGAGAAGAAAAGATCACTTTCCAAGAAAACCTGACCATCGGTAATGGAAATGATATTTGTGGGAATATACGCTGAAACATCTCCGGCTTGGGTCTCAACGAGCGGTAAAGCCGTCAAAGATCCCCCGCCTAATTGGTCAGAGAGTTTTGCTGCTCGTTCTAATAAACGAGAATGTAAGTAGAAAACATCGCCAGGGAAAGCTTCACGACCCGGGGGACGTCGCAACAGCAAGGAAACGGTACGGTATGCAACCGCATGTTTTGATAAATCATCATAGATGATCAAAACATGTTTTCCCTGATGCATAAACTCTTCACCAATGGCACATCCCGCATAAGCAGAGATATACTGCAATGCCGGTGGTTCCGATGCCGAAGCTGCAACAACAATAGAATACCCCATAGCACCGTAATCTTCAAGTTTCTTGACAACACGTGCTACACTGGAAGATTTTTGTCCAATCGCAACATAGATACAAATGATATCTTTGCCTTTTTGATTGATAATGGTATCAATAGCTAGGGCTGTTTTCCCGGTGCCACGGTCACCAATGATCAATTCGCGTTGTCCACGACCGATGGGGGTCATAGAATCTACCACTTTTAAGCCTGTAGCTAAAGATTCAAATACAGGTTGACGATCAATGATGCCGGGAGCCAAGGTTTCAATTGGACGAAACCCTGTAGAAGCAATCGGGCCTTTGCCGTCGATTGGTTCGCCTACCGCATTGATAACCCGGCCAATCAAGGCATCTCCCACGGGAACTGACATAACTCGTCGAGTTCCACGTACTGTTTGACTTTCCTTGATATCCTCTTCAGGTCCTAATAAAATACAACCGACACTGTCTTCTTCTAAGTTCATTACCATGCCATATACGCCGTTTTCAAACTGTAAGAGTTCGCCGGCCATAGCATTCTTTAAACCATAAATACGCGCAATACCGTCTCCAACTGTTAAGATGGTTCCGACTTCTTCAACGGATAACTTCTCTTCATATCCTTGTATTTGGCGTAACAGAATCGCGCTAATCTCTTCTGGTTTCAAGTGCATTCAAGTCACTCCGTTCTTCTGGTTTTCCTTTATTGTTTTGATCCGAACTAGAACACTTCGCCAAAGTTAACGGAACTGAGGCAATAAAACCTCGCGCATTTTGTCCAAACGCCGGCGGATCGTACTGTCAAAAACAGTGTCTTCAACCTGGATTCGAATTCCACCTAATAAATCGGGGAGCACATGAATCTGTAATCGAATTTCTTTGTTGTACTCTTTCCGAAGCTTCTCTATTAAGCGTTGCTCCTCTTCCTCGGTCAACGGATTTGCGGTAGATACTTTGACCACGATAATCCCTTGCTCCTCCAATTGGAGATTCCTGAATTGTTCTAAGACTTCTTCTAAAATATCGCTGCGCCCTTTTTCTAAAATCAGCATAAGAAAACTGGCCGTTTCAGGCATAAAGGGTTGTTCTAAAACTTCTTGAACCCCTTGTAATTTAGACAGCGGTTTTATCTGAGGATGTTGCCAAAAAAGCAAAACCTCTGGATAAGATTGTAATAACTCCGACAATTGCTCCATTTGATGAAGAATTGCCTCAACTTTCCCGGTAGCGGTAGACGCTTGATAGATTGCGGAAGCGTACTGTTTTGCAACGATACTATTCTTCATCTAATCGTCTCCTCTGCTTTGAATGAACTCGTTGACTAAACGTCGATTCGTCTCCGAATCCATTCGATCTCCGATCAACTTCTCAGCTGCCGCAATCGCTAACTCAACGATTTCACCCTTCAGTTGTTGGAAGGTTTGTTCTTTCTCGGTCAGAATTTCCTGCTGTGCTCTGGCAATGATTTGCTGTGCATCGCTCTCGGCTTTTTCGTGAGCATCTTGAACGATTTTTTCACCCTGCTGATGAGCACGATTCATGATTTGTTGTGCTTCGCCACGAGCGTTTAACAACATTTTCTCATATTCGGCTTTCATTTGTAAAGCAGCTTCTCTCTCAGCAGAAGCTCCCGTGACAGCATTGCGAATCTCTTCTTCTCTTTTCGCCATCATTGCAGTAACCGGTTTATAAAGAATCTTATAAAGGATTACCAGCAGAATCAAAAAATTGATGATTGTAAAGATAACATCTGCTGAAATATCAATCATGGGTTTATATTCCATGGTAACCTCCTTATAGGTCTATATCTGATAACATTTTTACATTAAGGTTGGTCCTTGATGTTACGTTAGCCGACCAAACCTACGAGGGGATTTAAGAGAACTAAAATCAAAGCGATGATCAAAGAATAAATTCCTGTGGTTTCGGCCATAGCTTGACCTAACAACATAGTTTGGGTTATATCGCCACGTGCCTCGGGTTGACGACCTACAGCTTCAGCACCTTTACCAGCAGCATAACCTTGACCGATACCAGGTCCTAAACCAGCGATCAAACCAATACCAGCACCAATAGCCGATCCGGCTAAAACAATTGCGCGACCCATAATTAAAGCTTCATTCATGATAGAAAACTCCTTTCAATTAACCCTATCCGATTTTCGGTGGGTACCATTAACCTATAGCAATGGCAACGAAGACCATTGTAAGCATAGTGAAAATAAAACTCTGAATTGCCCCGGCAAAGATATCGAAGTAAATGTGGAACGGTAGTGGTAAGACAAGTTTCAAAAAGAACGGTAGAGCTAAATAAATCAAGCTTAAGATAACACTACCACCAAACATGTTTCCGAACAAACGGAAGGATAACGAAACCGGTTTCGACAACTCACCCACAATATTGATTGGCAGGAAAAACGGAAATGGTGACAAATATCCTTTGAGATACGTGATGAGACCATTGGACTTGATGTTATAATAGTGCAGCATAAACACGGTCATCAGAGCGAGCCCTAATGTGGTGTTCAAGTCGGCGGTTGCCGGTCTTAATCCAATGAGTCCACTAATGTTGTTCAGAAAAATGAACGGTAAAAGTGCAATGACATAAGGTGCAAACCAAGCGTTTTTTTCTCCCATCGCCTGCTTTACCAGACCTTGAATAATGGAAACCCAGAGTTCGGCAAAGTGTTGTTTCCCCTTGGGAAACTTTTGTAGATTTCTTGTTGAAAACCACGCTGCAAAAATCAGGATACCCATGATGATCCATTGATTTCGCAGGGTCTCGGTGATTGGATACCCTCCAATACGGAATAGTATCTGTGGACCTGTAATATTGAGTTCTCCCATGTACTAACCCCCTTTCTGGTTAGAATGAGTACTGTTATTCGCTAATTTACCGAAGTAACGGATCAGTGTTTCAACGGCTAAGGTCAATTTAACAGCAAACAAAGGTGGAATAGCAGCGACAAATGCACTTAATCCAAACCACGGATGTAACAATAGAATCACAAGCATGACGGCTACCGTTAAAAAACGGACCAAATAGCGAAAGAATGCGAACTTCTGCGCTTCTTGAGGAGGTTTCTCCACAGTTCGTTGAACATCCAATGCTAATAAACGAAAATTGAGAAACGAAATCAGTCCGCCAATCAAGGCCCCGGCGGCTGCAGAAGGATTAAACCAGATCGTACTCGCAACAAGCACGAAGGTCATGATCAAAATAGCCTTTGCATACCTACGCCAAGTAGCCCAATACTCTTGAAGGTTTGGTTCCATTTCCAACTCACATCCTCGTGAGAGGAACAATGAAAGGTTCCGGCGCTTGTTTTCGATGACAGAAGGCATATTCGATTGCCTCGACTATGCGACGGCAGGCTTGTCCATCGCCATATGGATTGACTGCCTGCTGCATCTGCAGATACCGATTTTTGTCTTGTAGGAGCGAATTCGCTTCTTTGACGATCAGTTCTTCATCGGTTCCCACCAAAAGAACAGTCCCTGCTTCAACGGCTTCCGGTCTCTCGGTGACATCTCTCAAAACCAAAACCGGTTTTTTCAAAGCCGGAGCTTCTTCTTGAATACCACCGGAATCTGTTAAAATCAAATAGCTGCGAGCCATAAGGTTATGCATATCATCGGGGTCTAAAGGATCGATCAAATGAACTCGTGATAAGTCTTGTAGTCGTGGCAGAACAACTTCTTGGACAGCTGGGTTTCGATGCACCGGCCAGACTACCTCAATATCTTCGTTTTCTAGAACCAGTCTTCTCACTGCATTTGCTATATGCAACATGGGTGTTCCTAAATTCTCTCTGCGATGAGCCGTGACCGTCATTAACTTCTTGCCGATATCTAACTGATTCAAAGATTCCTCTCTGAAGTTGTATTCTTCTTTAATGGTATACGCCATGGCATCGATGACGGTATTTCCCGTAACAAAAATTTTCTCGTCGGGCACTCGCTCGGTGAGCAAATGTTCTCTTGCCAAAGGCGTGGGTGCGAAGTGAAGATCTGCTAAGCGACCGGTCAGTTGCCTGTTCATCTCTTCCGGAAAAGGAAAATATTTATCATAGGTTCTTAGGCCGGCTTCCACGTGACCAATTGGGATCTGATGAAAATAAGCGATCAGTGCACCAATAAACGTGGTCAAGGTATCACCGTGAACCAAGATCAAGTCCGGTTTGGATTTTTCCATAACCCCTTCCAGACCCTCTAAGGCACGAATCGCAACCCCGGTCAGGGTTTGTCTTTGCTGCATAATATTCAGATCATAATCCGGGGTGATCTCAAAGGAATGCAGAACTTGGTCCAGCATCTCTCGGTGTTGGGCTGTTACACAGACTAAGGATTCGACAAAAGGTGATTTTTCCAGTGCCTTCACTAAGGGAGCCATTTTGATTGCTTCCGGTCTGGTGCCAAAAATTGTCAAGACTCTTGTTTTCTTTCCGATTTCCAACTCTTCACCTCCTATGAATCTCGTTTTCTGCGTTTCAATTCTTCCTGTAACTCTTTACGAAAATTATTACCATACCCTTTTGTATCATCGTCAATTTCCTTGACACGGATGGTACGAGCGACAACAAACATGATCATGCCCAGTAAACCAACAGAAAAAGCAATGATCCTACCTTGAACATTGTTGATTTCCACGGCAGCCAAACCCAAACAAGTCGATATTGCATATAGCCAAAGTACAGTTTGTTTCTGTGTTAGGCCATTATCGTATAGAATATGATGAATATGCTGTCGGTCGGCTTTCATTGGTGAATTACCGGCTTTGATTCGATTGAAGAAAACTACGAGAGTATCTAAGAGTGGTAAGCCCAAAGCCAGCAACGGGACGAACATGGTGGCAAATGTTGCACCTTTCATGGGTCCTTTGATCGATAAGCAAGCTAAAACAAAGCCTATAAAGAGAGCACCTGCATCGCCCATGAAAATCTTTGCCGGGTGAAAATTATAGAAGAGAAACCCTAAGCATGCTCCTGCTAAAGCCACAGCCATGACGACGACGTCATAATAACTCATTCTCCAAGCGACAATCATCAGGGTGACAGAGGCTATGGCTGCTGTTCCGGCTGCTAAGCCGTCGAGACCATCGATAAAATTCACCACATTTGTTACTGTTACGATCCATAAAACCGATAAAGGTACGCTAAAAGCTCCTAAAGCAATATACCCGGAGGAAAAAGGAATGCCAATACCTTCAATTACAATGCCACTCTTAACCGCCAAAACCGCACATGCAATTTGGATGACCAAACGCAACTTTGCCGAGATGTCCATTTTATCGTCGATTGCGCCAACCAACATTAAAATGGTGCCTCCCACCAAAATACCCAACATCTCTTTACTGATGGGTATGAATAAAGTGCAGGCTACCAGAAATGCAAAATAGATTGCGACGCCACCGAGATAAGGGATAGCGATCTTGTGGGTTTTTCTTGGATTTGGTTTATCCATGATTTTGAAGCGTTGCGCCAATTTCATGGCGATTGGTGTAAAACAAATCACTAAGAACAATGCAGTACTAAAGGTAAATAATATCTCAATCAGGGAAAGATTTGATCCGTTCATATAGTACCTCACACCGAAAATAGTATATCATAGTATACAATTTTGTCAATTCGTACATAGACAAGTGAATTTTTTCACTGGGTCAGTTTTAGTCGGTGGCTTGTTGTAGATGGTTGATTTGATGAAGCGGAATCCCTGCTTCGTCTAATAAGCTCTTTGACAAATCGTCGGGATACCCATCTTCATAATAAATGGCTGAAACATGACAATTGATCAGCATCTTCGCACACAGAACGCATGGGAATGAAGTGGTATAGCAGGTAGCTCCGTCGATGCTGATCCCCGCAATGGCTGCCTGAATAATGGCATTTTGCTCCGCATGAACCGCGCGACAGATTTCGTGTCGCTGACCGGAAGGAACGTTCTCTTGTTCTCTTTTGCAACCAACCTCTTCACAATGGGCTAATCCGCTGGGAGAACCGTTGTATCCGGTCGACAAAATTCGTCGATCCTTCACTAAAATCGCACCGACCTGTCTTCGTAGGCAGGTTGATCGTTTTGCCACCACCGAAGCTATTTCCATAAAATATAAGTCCCAAGATGGTCTCATATCTTCACCTCATTCTTTTGATTCGATTAACTATGTTAGATTTGACAATAACAATAAAAAAACCTTCCTCTAATGACTTTATGAAGGAAAAAGGGTTCTGTACGTTTTAGAAGGAATATAACGGTAGAAGATTTGCTCATCATGAAATGGAGGGGAAACTATGGAGAAAGCTCGATCAAGAATCCGTCACTTACAGAAGAAGCTCGAAATTCTTCAGCTCGACTGTGCGATTTATACTCTGGGTGCTAACATGCAGTATCTACTGAATGATCCCACCTTACGGTATCATCGAACCGGGTACAGTAAGATGTCCCAGGGCTCCGGGTATTTCAGTGGCTTGAACTTACCGACTCGATTGTTAGTCATTCCTGCTCAAGGAACTGCCTTTATTCTGTGTCACCCAGACGAAGAAGAAGATTGTCTACATTATGGTCTCAATGTCTATTCCAGCTTCTGGAGCCATTATCCTTATCATTGGAGAAAACACTGCAAAGGAAAGAGAATCGCCGTTGGAGCCGATGCGTATCAAGGCTTATCGGATCTTTTCCTCCATTTTGATGCAACCCTTGAAATCGTTCCGGGAGAAGCATTATCGGATGACCTGCGAATGATCAAAGATGCAGATGAAATCGCAACACTACGAAAAGCCGCTCTACTCACCGATGCCGTCATGGAAGCTACGATTCCCTTGCTTATAGAAGGTAGCCGTCCGATGGATATTGAGGCTTTCATCCAAGAAGAAGGTCGTCGTGGTGGCGCAAGCGATGTTTCTTTCCCTGCCGCCTGTATCTACACACGACCGGGACATCTTTCGGCGCAAGAACGGATCGGTTACCCCAAAGACTTACCTCTCAATGGAAATACGGGTATTGCATTTGATTTCGGATTTGTAGTAGATGGCTACTGCTCGGATTATGGGCGTTCTTTTTACAGAGGTGAACCCCCCATTGAAATTGCCAAGGCTTACGAGGCTCTTCAAGATGGCCAACAAGAAATGGTGAAACAACTGAAGCCCGGTGTCCATCAAGTTCGTGACATTGACCGATTGATCCGTGAAGTCGTCACTGCACAAGGATTCAGCTCCCGCATGCTTTATGGAGATACAGGGATTTGTGGACATCAAATCGGAATCGATGTTCATGAGGACCCCTGGCTATTGAACAGCGAAACCATGATTCTTCAACCCGGTATGGTATCCTGCGCTGAACCAAAAATTTGGTTTCCGGGAGAATGCTACATGCGTGTAGAAGATATGATCTTGATCACCGAAACCGGTGCTGAATTCTTGACCAACTTCTCAAGGACTATCTACCGATTAACTTAAAACGAAACCTCTCAGGAACAAACGTTCTTGAGAGGTCTTTAAATTTATTCTACAGCAAAAGGATCTAATTCTGGGTCTGAACTCCATATATACTCGATGCGATTAGCGATTTCATGCGCTTTTTCTATACCGAACTGATCAGCGATGAATGTTAGTGCCATATCGGTGCCAGCAGATACTCCGGAGGACGTATAGAACTTGCCATCGACAACAAAACGTGCTTTGTTTTGCCACAACACTTTGTCATCTTGACCGGTGGCCCAAGCATAAGCCTTTTTATTGGTTGTCGCTTTCTTTCCCGTAAGCACCCCGGCTTTGGCTAGTAAGGCGGATCCTGTGCATACAGAAAGGCAGAGCGACGAATTCTCAATAAAGGTTCGCAATTTGGTAATAAAAGCTACATCTTCTACTAAAGTGCGTGTTCCCACTCCTCCAGGAATGAAAAGCACATCGGAAGAAGCGACTTCGTTGAGTATCTCCGTCATGATTAAAAAGCCTTGCGCACTTCGAATCGGTCCACCCTCGAAAGAACAAAAACTCATTTCGATCCCTTCTGCTTTCGAAAAAACTTCTACAGGACCAAATACATCGAGAGCTTCGAATCCTTCAAAGAAAAGGATCTTAATCTTCATGGTTTTCATGAGGGTAAAAAACCGCACGATCAGCCGGATTTAAGAATTCTTCGACTTCAAACTTGTAGCCTTCTGGGCCAACGAACATTAGCGATTTGATTTGTAATGCTTCACTGAGATGCGGTGGATTAGAGAATTCAATTCCGGCTTTTTCCAGACGGGTGACCATTTCTTCAAAGTTAAGAACAACAAAACTCGTCAGAACACCGTCTCTAGTCGTTGCTTTGCAGGCTCCACGACTGCGATCGACAGCCCCCAAATAAGAGCCGGGGCAGATTTGATAAATCTTCGACCATTTCTGATCACAAACCAACGGGAGTTGCAGAACACCTTCAAAAAAATCACAAGCAGCTTTCAAATCATCAAAATAAATAAAACTGATTTTCCCATACGCATTTAATAGTGACATTGTCTCTCCTCCTACTTTATAGTGGTTTACTAAATAGAATAACGCGATTTGTATTGGTGCCAATCGAATTGTTGGAGATCCCCCAAATATTGGCTGTTTTCGTGAATTGTTGACGATTAATGTATGTCGCAATCGGTTCCAGGCCGGCTTTTTGGATTAGGGGAAACACATAATCATCAAGACGGATCTTGCCTTTCCTCACTTCACCTACTTCAAAGGCGCCATACCCTCCGGGCACTAAGATACGTCTAAACTCCTCGAACACACTCTGCATTGCTTCTGACCAATGATCAATAGAACGGTATTGTGTTAAATTCAAAGCCACTTGCTCGGTATTGATATGATTAAACCAACATCGTAGCCAATTATCGTGATGATACTGTACCTGATCTAAAAACGGTGGTGATGTCACGATTAAGTGAACCTGGTTCGCAGGAATTAGATAAGTATTGGCAGCATCTTGATTTAAAAACTCGCCTCCAATGCCGGGCCAAGGGTTGGGGACCTCTTTTAAGAGGGCTTTGGTTTTTTTGTAGATAATACTTTTAACATCACGATATTCATCGGTGGGGTTTTTATATTTTTCGTTGATTTTTTTCTGCCGTTCTGGTGTTACCGCTTGATTCGGTGGTAACGTATAAACCGAGAAAAAACCTTTGGAGTGACCAGTTAACCGGTTGGTTGCCACCATTCGTATCCATTGGTCAACTCGATCCTCCGTTCCTTGCAGACGCTTTTGCAGTAAGTAAGATTTCAACGTCCGGATCTCACTCAAGGTTTGGGGTGAGAAAAACACCTCGACCTCAGGTTCATCTTCTTCTTTCGGAATGATACGCGTGAGGTCGATTTCCTGTAATCGTCTTTGAACTGCATCTAAGGGGGGAGGGTTTGTTCTTGGTTCCGCTAAAACTTTCATTAAAGGATTAATATCATTGGCTATGAATCTACGCCCCATGAGGGTGGCTTGGATGGCTGTTGTACCTCTCCCGGCAAAGGGATCATAGACGATTTCGTTTTCTTTTGAAAAACGCGAAATGAAGAATTCGGGCAATTCTGCTTTAAAGCAAGCACGATATGAAATTTCATGTAAGGAACACATTTGCCGTTGCTTGGCGGTCCAGAGTTCCGTGTCGATAACAGGATATCTTCCCGGGTAGATTGTATTCATGTATAACCTTCCTTAAAATCAAGTCTCGTTTCTTTTCTGCACCGAGGGCGCAAAACCCTTTCCACAACGCGTGGGAAAGGGTTTTGCTTTAAGATTATGGAATTGATGATACATATACTAAATTAGGAGGAATTCATATGACAGACCAAGCATTGTATCAAAAAGCAGTTGAACAATTAAAATATTCTTATGCACCTTACTCTAAGTTTGCTGTCGGTGCTGCCTTATTGACCGAAGACGGAAAACTCTTTACCGGTTGCAATATTGAAAGTGCCGCATATAGTGCTACAATCTGTGCTGAACGAACTGCCCTAGTGAAAGCGGTTTCCGAAGGAAATCGCAAGATCGCTTCTCTCGCTGTAGCTTCCTCCTCCGGAGATCTCACCTTTCCCTGTGGGATCTGCAGACAGATGCTGGTTGAGTTCAACCCAAACATGCGAGTTATTGTGGGTGATCAACAAGGGAAGTTGAAGGTTTTCTCACTCAACGAACTGCTCCCTGAAGCTTTCACCGCACAAGAACTGGACAAAGACTAATACTTCATCTCATCGGGTAATTTTCGTAGTTCATAGGCCATAACTTCTGCCATGCCCCTTTGACGAAGTTTTTCGGCAATCTCAGCTGCTGTCTTTTTACGGAAAGGCAGCTTTTCTTCTGTGGCTAATCTGCCAATCAGCTTTGCTACCAGGATAGCATCCAATTGAATCGTCCGCGGGTTCAGTTTATCTAAAGTATCCCAATAGGTATGACCAAATCCTCGAGGAGCTCCCCCATTATTGGTGGGGTTGCTAGACGCATAGGATCCGGAAGGAAAACCCACCGCACTAAAATGATACATATCACTGTAGGTGCCAATAGCATCACCTACGCGAACATGCCCTTCGTGCATCTGGCCAAACAATTGTTTTAACCAAGCCAAATCTTCGGACCAACCTTGTAAGGTCATACGACCGAAATAGCCGTTACCGGCGCAATCCAAATTCAGCATAAAGACAATATTTTCGTCCTTATGAGCGCGAACATACGCCTCCGACCCCAAAAGGCCCATCTCTTCTTGAGCGAAGCCAATAAACCGGATCGTTCTGTCCAGTCTCCCCTTCTGGGTTGCTAAAGCGCGAGCCGCCTCCATGATAACGGCGATGCCGGTTCCATTGTCTACGGCTGCCGGGCTTATGTCATGGCCATCGTAATGTCCGCCAATCACAATGATTTCATCAGGTTTGGTTTTTCCTCGAATCTCACCCACTGCATTGTAACTGGTGGTAGGTCCCGATTGATTATTCGACCAAATCTTTAGTCGAATAGGGCCTTTTTTCCCTGCTCTCAAAATTTCCATTCCGGTTTCCAACGACACTGAAATCACCGGTACTTCACAATTTTGACCAAATCTGGCGGATCCGGTTTCCGGCAAACCGCCTCCTTCACCACGCATCCAGATGAACCCGATTACTCCTGCTTCAACCGCACGCCCCAGCTTTTCACCCCGGTGCATTCCTCGATGATAAAAAGCCGGATTGGCTGTACTGACCATGGCGATAGCCCCTTTTAATTGTTCACGATAATCTGCATAAGTTTGAGGATCACCATCGCCCAAATAGACTAAAGGAGCTTCCACTTCACCGGCCGGACAATTCGGCAAAGCAATACAATCCAATGGTTTTTCTAAGGGGGAAGTCATCTGAAGGGTTGTTTCTTTGCGAATCCAACCGTGACATTGGAACGGTTCTGTCCATGCTTTATCGACTCCTAATTCCAAAAGCCTTTCTGCCAAGAAACGACCGGCTCCGCGTTCTTGGTCACTGCCACCAAAGCGTGACCCATATTCGGTTACCAGTTCCTCAATAAAATCTGCTCCGGCTCGAGAAGCATATAGTTCTGCTAAGATTCGATCGTCCATGCCTTTCCAAAAATCTCTCATTTGACTCACTCCTTCGATTTATTCTTTAGTCTCTTTTCGTTTTTCATTCTCAAAATCCTTCAAAAAAAGCGACCGTATTCGGACTTGACTCCGAATACGGTCGTTCTCTATTAATAGCTTATAACTTTTTTGGGACACTTGTCAACGCATAAATGACAAGCGATACACTTGTTATGATCGATATGGTGAATTTGTTTTAACTCGCCATCAATGGCATTAACCGGGCAATTTCTGGCGCAGATCGTGCAACCAATACATCCCTCACCAATCACCGGTTTCTTATGTTTCTTGTTTTCTTCTAAGATGAGTGCCTTGGTTGGACATTTGCTGACACACAATCCGCAACTGCGGCATTTATCGTAATCGTTGACCGCCACGTTCTTTAATTTCCGCGGATTCGGCCAAGGATCGTTGTCGGGGTCTTTCACGATGTGAATGGCACCAAAGGGACACGTCTTTTCACAAATACCGCAAGCAATACAGCCTGTAGCACAACCGGTTTTTCTGGTATCAACGCCGGTATCTTGAGAGGAACAGTTGACATGAACTGCAGAGTCTTTGGGAACCACAATGAAAAGTTGTTTCGGGCATTCCTTAACACATTTACCGCAGTTTTGACATTTATCTTCGTCGATGACCGGGATCCCCTTTTCGTTCATGGCAATGGCATCGAAGGGACAAACTCGAACGCAATCGGCAAATCCCAAACAACCGTAAGCACAGGATTCGGTTCCACCACCGAGAAGATTGGCTGCACGACATGTTTCAATACCGGTGTATTGACCTCTTTGATCACAATCTCCGCTACACATGAGTGCCGCTACTTTGACGACACCTTCCGATGATACGGTTTGACCCATGATCTGACCCACTGCGGCAGCAACTCGCGCTCCCCCTACAGGACAAGCCTCAACCGGCATCTTTCCCGCAGCTATGGCTACTGCTAAGCCGGCACACCCTGGGTAGCCACAGGCTCCACAGTTGGCTCCCGGTAAAGCATTGATAATGGCTTCTACCTTCGGATCCGTCTCGACCGCAAATTTCTTACTAGCAAAGGCTAACAGTGCACCAAAGGCTGCACCCATAATTCCTAACGAAGCTATGCTTTGTAACATCTGAGTGCCTCCTTATAAAATGAGAAAGTCTTTAAATAAGCCTTGGAACCCATAAAAGGCCATCGCCATTAAACCGGCAGTAATAAAAGCCATGGGGAAACCTTGCAAGGCTTTGGGTATTGAAGAGAACGCTAATTTCTCCCGGACACCAGCCATAAGGGTAATGGCAAGCAAAAAGCCCAAGGCAGAAGCAAAGCCATTGACCATTGCATAGAAGAAATTGTAATCCGCTTGAATGTTTAAAACTGTAACGCCCAACACAGCACAGTTGGTCGTGATCAGCGGTAAGTAAACACCTAACGCTTGGTACAAAGTCGGGCTGACTTTTTGAATGACCATTTCTACAAATTGAACCAATGCGGCAACAACCAAAATGAAGGCAACCGTTTGCATGAACGGGATTCCGAATTGTTCAAGAATATAGTGCTGAATCAACCAAGTGACTCCAGATGCAACCGTCATAACAAAGGTAACCGCTACCCCCATGCCGACCGCGGTTTCAACTTTTTGTGAAACACCGAGGAACGGGCATATACCGAGGAATTTAACAAAGATAAAGTTGTTGATTAGTATACCTGCAATTAAAATTGATACAAACTGCATTCCCATTCCCTCCTTTACGCGGCTTTTTTATGATTGGCGACTAAATTGATTGCTCCTAATACTAAACCCAGTGTTAAGAAAGCACCCGGGGCCTGAACCATAATCTTCGCAACAGGGAATCCTTCTCCCATAACATGGAATCCGAAGAAAGTTCCGTTGCCAAGGATCTCACGGAAGGTAGCGACGATCATCAGGGCACTCATAAAGCCTAATCCCATACCAATACCGTCCACAGCCGAGAGAGCCACCGCATTTTTGGAAGCAAAACTCTCTGCGCGAGCAAGAATGATACAGTTAACAACAATTAACGGAATAAAGATTCCTAATGTTTTGTGCATTGCGGGTAAATAAGCTTCCATAACCAAGTCAACAATCGTAACGAAGGTTGCTATGATGACGATAAAGCACGGAATCCTGATTTTGGCCGGAATCACTTTGCGCAGTAAGGATATTAAGACATTGGAACAAGTCAAGACAAAGGTTACCATAACTCCCATCCAAAATCCGTTCTCTACTGCACTTGTTACTGCTAAAGCCGGACAGGTTCCTAATACTAACCGGAATAATGGATTTTCTGTCACAAGACCATTGGTCAGGGTTTTCAAATATTTGTTATTCATTTTTTCTTGACCTCCCCGAATTTTCTGGGAACGGTGAAGCGTTCAATCAGCGGAGCTACAATGTTCATTAATAGAATCGAAAAAGAAACGCCTTCCGGATATGAACCCCAGAAACGAATCATGATCGTGATCAACCCACAACCAATTCCATAGATCCAGCGTCCCGAAGCTGTTGAGGGGGAGGTAACGTAGTCGGTTGCCATAAAAATCGCACCGATCATGACGCCTCCAGCTAGCAAATGAAAGATACCGGAATTCAAGCCATCGGCTCCAAAAACGCTGGCGAGAATGAACACGGTTCCTAGATATGCTAAAGGGATTCGATAGTCGATCAATTCTTTATATATCAGGTAAATACCACCCACTAATAAAGCCAAAGCGGAGGTTTCTCCTATGCTTCCCCCAATAAACCCAATAAACATGTCCCAGAGTAAGGGAAGGGTTGCCGTGTCAGGAATTCCTGCTTTGGCAATGGCTAAAGGAGTCGCTGTGGCAATCGCATCTAACGGAGTGACCCACTGAACCATTTGACTCGGCCAAGCGGCCATTAACATTGCTCTTGCAGCTAAAGCGGGGTTCATAAAGTTTTGACCCAGGCCTCCAAAAGCATGTTTTACGATCGAAATCGCAAATGCTGAACCTACAACACCAATCCATAGAGGGGCGGTTACCGGTAAGTTCATCCCCAATAACAATCCGGTCAAAACGGCAGAGCCATCGGAAATCGTCACTTTTTTACGTAATAATCGTTGCAGAACGAATTCTGTAATGACGGCAGAGGCAATACTGAGCACCATGTGGAGCAATGCTCTCATGCCAAAGAAAACAACTCCAGCAGAGGCAGCTGGTATTAGAGCCAGCACAACCGTGAACATAATCTTCTTGGTTGTCAGGGGCGAACGAATATGCGGTGGCGCCTGAACGATCAGTTTTAATTCATCCATTTTCCTTCGCTCCTTTCTACTTCTTCTGTTCGGCCCGTTTGGCCATAACATAATTCTTACCGACTCTCATATAATGGAGTAGCGGAATTTTTGCCGGGCAAACGTATGCACAGGAAGAGCATTCCCTGCAATTTAAAACACTATACTGCTCTAACCCTGTAGTGTCACCATTCTTCGCATATTTTACCAATTGATGAGGAACTAGCCGACAAGGGCATGCTTGAACACAAAGGCCACAATGGATGCAGTCGGTCATTTCTCCAGGTTCTGCTTGCTCTTTTGTTAATACTACGAAGCCGTTATTTTGTTTGGTCAAAGGAATATTGGTATGGAACTGTGCAAAACCAGTTAAAGGGCCACCGACAATGATGCTTGCGGGAGTGCCGCTGTAACCGCCAACTGCATTGATCATGTCTTCAATTTTCGTTCCAACCCGCACAGTAAAATTACTCGGGTTTTGAACCGCTCCGCTAACTGTCATGATCCTCTCAACAAGAGGCATTCCCGTTTGCAAGGTCCGACCGATTGCCCATGCGGTAGCCACGTTAGCAACAACCACACCGACATCGTGAGGTAAGCCGCCTGACGGAACTTCTCTTCCGGTGACAGCATAGATCAACTGGCGTTCTTCGCCTTGCGGGTATTTAGGGACCAATGGAACCACATCAATACCCTTTTCATTGAGGATCTTCTCGTGAAGAGCTTCAATAGCACCTTCCATGGTGATCTTAACACCAATATACGCATGACTAACGTTTAATGCTTTCATCATCGCGCGGATGCCGAGAATCATGGTATCGGTTTCTTCAATAATGACACGTTGATCACAAGTTAAATAAGGTTCACATTCAACCCCATTCATAATCAACATTTCGATATTTTTGTCAGATGGCGGGGACAACTTCACTGAGGTAGGAAAACCTGCTCCGCCCAAGCCAACTATGCCTGCCTCGCGCACCAAATTGCGAATGTCCTCGGGGGTCATATTGTCTAAATTCTTTGGGCCGGAAACTGATTCATCGGGCGTATCCTGATAATCATTTTCTATGGTGATCGCCATGCTTTTTTTGCCCAAAGCACCATCGACTAAACCAATGGCTTTCACTTTTCCAGATACACTGGCATGTATAGGCGCACTGACAAAAGCTTTGCTTTCGCCGATCTTTTGACCCATTTTGACCAAGTCACCAACTTTGACAAGGGGTTGACAAGGAGCCCCTACATGCTGTTGCAAGGGGATGACCACGACTTGTGGAATTGTCATTGGCCTGATAGCGTCCAATGCGGTAAGCTTATTTTTCGGTGGATGAATACCGCCACGAAATGTTTTTAAGCGCATGAATGTCACCTCTTATTGTGATTCTCTGTACTATTTTTCACGATATTAACCATTACTTTGTTCATTATACCACAAAGAGTAAATCATAAAACAACATAATTTTCACAAAGTTTACAGGAATCTGTCTTTTTGTCATTCTGTCTCAGCTCGGACCAAAAACAGATTCCGAAAATCGTTGAGACGTACCATGATGTTTTCCTTCAGAAGCAAGATATCCTCTTCCTGATCCACTCCCTTTTGAAGAGCAACTAAAGACTCCTCCCACAAAGTTTTCTGCTCTTCTGTAGCAAAATTATACTTAGTATTCAATAGATTTTGCATTTCGGAATTCAACAATTGGCTGTCTGCTTGATCAGAAAAAATCAGGTTTGCTAAGAGATTATAAGCAGTGACCGCTTTGGCGAATGTATAGAGTTCATCCTCCGATTCAATCATAGCGGATTCCGCTTCAGGCCATTCCCAGACTACAGGAAAAGCATCGGGATACCCTAGTTCTGCTGCTAAACCCAGCTGCTCCTCTGCCTTGCTTGACGATAAAAAGGGTCCTAAGAACATGATCAACCCTGTCCCGGTGTCCTCATAATGAACCTGAATTCCTTGTTCAGTGAGCCTTTGCTGCTCTTCATCTGCCCATTCTTTTTGATTGCTGAATGCTAATTGTAATCGCCAGAAAGAGAATGAAGAAAACTTCACTGAGAAGGCTTGGCCCGGGAAAATAGGCTTCTCCGGTTCGGGAGGAACTTCCTGATTAGGGTCTTCTTGCTTGCCCAAAAAGGTCAAGAACCAACGCCACGGGGAATTTACCTCTGTGGTGACTCCCCCGATTTTTTGGTCTATGATATTCATTAAGATGGGACTTGCAAAAAAGCCAAGGGCCAAGGCTGCAATCATTGCGAAAATCAGCAGAAACCGAACAGGCCTTTTCTTCTGCTTTTCTCTTTTACTACTCCGGGGACCCATTCCATTGCCACCTCTTTTCAAATCGATAGGCCATCTCAGCAGATGTTGAGATGGCCCTTATCTGCATACTTTACTTCTTTTCCCAATGATTCAACAAATCGGCTAAAATCTCAATGCCGCGTACTAACTGCTCATCTTTGGGTGTGGAATAATTCAGCCTTACGGACTGTGTCGGTTGTGTAGAATCCACAAAGAAATTATTCCCGGGAACAATAGCTACACCGGCTTGCAAAGCTGCTCTGGTGAACTCGTGAATATCGACGCCCTTGGGTAAGTCACACCAAACAAATAGACCACCATCGGGCACGGTGTGGACCACGGAAGGCATAAGGCGATCTAAACTATCTAACATCAATTGGCATTTATGTTTATAAATCCCGCGCAATCGTTCCAAGTGAGCCGGGAAGTCATATTGTGTCAACAACCGATGAACGATCATTTGCGCTAAAATATTAGCATGAACATCGTTGCATTGCTTGGCAATCGTCATCTTGCCCATGACCTGCTTCGGTCCTACCACAAAGCCAACCCGCATTCCCGGGGAAATCACTTTGGAGTATGAACCGCAGTAGAGCACCACACCTTCTTCATCCATGGACTTGATACTGGGGATGTGTTCCCCTCTGAAACGCAATTCACCATAGGGGTTATCTTCGACAATCATCACCTTATGTTTGACCGCAATCTCATATATTGCTTTGCGTTTTTCTAAACTCATAGTACGACCGGATGGGTTTTGGAAGGTCGGGATCAGGTAGATGATTTTGGTGTTAGGATTCTCTTGTAAGGCCTTCTCCAAGTCTTCAGGACGGATGCCATCATTTTCCATGGGTAAGCCAACCAAATTGAGGCTGTAAGAACGAAACGTATTTAAGCTGCCAATGAAGCTCGGATTCTCACATATAACGGTATCACCTTCATTGCAAAGCACCTTCGCTGCATAGTCCATGGCTTGCTGGCCACCGGAAATGATATTGACCTCATCAAATTCCCGACCAATACCATAGGTAGTTTTCAGGTAATCACGCATGGCTTGACGCAAGGGTGGGTAGCCTTCTGTTAGAGAATACTGCAATGCAGCGATTGGATTCTCACGATAAATTTCTTCCGTAAACCGAACAATTGCTTCTACAGGAAACGCTTCCGGTGCTGGATTTCCGGCTGCAAAGGGGATGATTTTTGGGTCGGCCGTTGCCTTAAGAATCTCGCGAATCGCCGAAGGCTGCATCGAAGAGATTCTCTTAGAAAAGACATATTCCAATTGTCTCACTCCTACTCTTTTTTTTAGTCTTGGTTGTTCAGTTCTTCTTCTATAATCGAAACTCCTGCCATTTATAATATAAAACCAGACGAATTATTAGGAATCGTATAAAGGAATGCACTCCACCTGGACGAGTGGAGTGCATTCCTTTAGTTTATGGAGTTCGTTTAGATGAGGTCACTGTTTACCAACAGTCTGCGAACAATAACCGCAACTTCTGCTCTACTGATAAAGGCCTTGGGTTCAATGGTCGTAGCTGTTCTTCCCGATACAATTCCGTTTTGTATACAAGCTGTGATCGCCGCTTTGGCATACTCAGCTGCATTGGAACCGTCGGTAAAGGCTGCCAGGGTCAAGGTGATTTGATCCGCCGAGAATACGGTGTTGAGCTTGGTTTGGTTCATGGCGCGAGCAATGATCGTCATTGCTTGTTCTCTGGTGATCGCATCATTCGGACCAAAGTTACCGGTTTCGTAGCCGTTAATCAAACCATATTCAACCGCGGTTTGAATGTATCCGGCATACCAACTATTGTTGGTAACATCGGGGAATTGGCTTGTACCGCTGCCGGCACGTAATCCTAAGGCTCTGACCACAATGGTGGCAAATTCTGCTCTGGTGATTTCTCGGTCAGGTTCATAGTTGTCGTTGCCAGTTCCGGAAACGATTAGTCTTGAACCCATATCGATAATCTCTTCCTCCGCCCAATGACCTAGTGTGTCAGCGAAGGTCTTTTCATTGTAGATGACCGTATAGGTAGAGTTTGTGAGAGAGTTAATCTTTGCAAAATACTTACCGTTAATCATAACGATTGTGGTAGGAACGTGACTGAAGGATCCATCGTTATTCAAAACGACAGCTGTAGTAACTTTAGCGGGATCTACTCCGTCGGGAATAGCAATAGTTCTTTCCACATAACCGGTAAACTTAGAGATTTCCACGACTTGGTTTTCATAAGTTGCCGTAACTTGGAATCGCACTGGTTGAACCACTAAAGTAAAGTTGTTTGCATTCGCTGTATCTTGAATCACTTGAACAGTGCTAGCAGGGGGTTCAGAAATGGTGACCGAGATTTTAATGTCTTCCAACGGAACTTCTGAGCCCATTTGGTCACTGATCTGTTGAACATTAAGCTCAACCGCCGGTATGGAATAGGTAGCTGTTTCAGTTTTGATTTCTAAAATCGCTTCTTTTGTTTCCATGGCTTCTACGGTTTTCGCTGTGAGGACACCGGTATAGGTAGTAGCGGGTTCGGTGAAGGCTAATGAAACGGTAGTACCCAATGTAGTTGTTTCTTGAATTGCTGTGGTTAGGTCTTCATTCGTTGTAATAGTGGTTTGGGTAGTTCCGTCGGTAGCTTCTGTAGTTTCAGTGGTGGCAACGGGTTTGTCAACTCCGTCAACTACCACCGGAACAGTATTGGTGGGGGGTGTCGGCGGCGGTGTTGGAGGAACATAAGGATCTTCCGGAGGTGCTTGCGGGGTGTAGTCAGCAGATGCCACAGCACTCGTTCCAATAACATTCACTGCGGAAACCCGAATAGTATACTTGGTTGCGTTCGTCAACCCTGTAAAGCTGTAACTCTTGGTTGGCGATACAACAACGATGGGTGCATCTGCACCAATCTGAACTAAGTAGTGTGTTATGGGACTACCACCATTTGTGGGTTCTGTCCAATTGACTGTTATAGTTTTATCTCCAGCATAACCAGAAAGTGTTGGAGCAGAAGGCGCAATCGCCGGGATGCTGACCGCACTGGTTGACATCACTTCACCAGAGTAGGTGCTTCCCATTGATACTAGTTTTGCATCAAGGGTTTTACCAAGATCCACGGTTGCAATTGTATAGGTATCTGCTGTTGCACCAGTGATAACTTGACCATCTCGTAGCCAGATAAAACCATAGTCAGTATCAAGCACGGCTGTGGCAGAAACACCGGTTGGTGTTGCAGTTATAGTGTCCCCAACTGCAACTCCGGTATTGGTCAAGGTAAGAGTAGCTTGTAATAAAGCTTTACCGACTGCGATTGATGAAGAAGTAAACTCGCCAGCGAAATCTCCGGTTAAAGTAACCACAAAGGAAATGTTCTTATCAACATCATCAACGGTAAGTGTATAATCAATACCCGTTGCACCCGTGATATTTACATTATCCCGTTTCCATTGGTAAGTCATCGTTGAAGTTGCTGCTTCAACAGGGGAAATCGCTAAACTGATCGATAGAACATCTCCTGGTCCTGTTAAGCCATCGGAATCTGTGTCTGTTTTAAGCACAATCGCTTTCGAGCTTGTTGCTGTCACTTTAACAACTTGTGATCCGGTGCTGATTGTTGATTTACCAGTAAAGTTGGTTTCTTTAGCTACTGCTTCAACAGTAATCAACTGATTGGAATCCGCATTGACAACAGTATAGGTCTTTCCAGTTTCACCGGTAATAGCATTTCCAGCCTGATACCATTGCCAGGTCAATTCAGTGTCTGCTACATTAGCAAGAGAAGCTGTCATGACATAGCCAATAGGTACCGGTGTGACAGTAGGAATGGTAGAAATGGTGGGAACCAATGTTGCAATCGGAGATTTGGTGATTGTTAGTTTACCGGTTGTTCCAACAGTTTCACCTTTGAAGGTTACAAGGTAATTGGTATTTGTAGAAGCACCCGTAATATCTACATCAGTTCCCACCGGTGTAGTATTGACAGCGGTGCAAGTTAATGTTACCAATAAATCATCATTGGTTTCTCCGGCAATCATGTTGAATCCGGTATCAAAAACCCATGTTAAGTCGGGGTTGGCAATACCATAAATTCTGGTCTTGTCCTCGATAATGACTGTAACAGGTTTGGGATTAATCGTAAAGATTGCCTCATTGCTACCTTTGTGCGTGTCGCTTTCATAGGTTGCAATCATAGTATAAGTGCCTGCGTTTTTTGGCTGTTCTGCTAAGATTTGATTCTGAGCATCTTTGAACGAGTAGGTCACCACAGGATTACCATAAGTACTTGCATTAGCAATACTTGATGTTGGTGTGAATACATCTCCATAGGTAATGATAGCATTAGATATTGTAATATCAGTAGAAGGAATGACAAGTTTCTCAGTCACATTCACCGTAATGCTTAAAGGGGCAATGGTTAGCCAAGAAGGAACACTGCCTGCAGCGCCACTTTGAACAAGTGATACGAGTAGAGAAGTTTCCACAGGAATAGCCTTCAGTTCATTAACGGTGCGATTCCATTGCGGTGCAGTAAAGGTGGTTGAACCAATGGACTGATCTAGATTGAACATTAGAGACGTAGGTAGCTCAAAGTTTCCATAGGTTGTAGCATTGGTTTGTGTTATCTGCGCAATCGTTACCGAAGGAGGCACCACGGTTGTCAACGTTCCAGTAATGGGTTGTAGGGTTAATGTATCCTGATATGCACCGGTATAGGGTTCAAAATTAGAACCGACCGTCAACGTACCGTTCACTGTATAAACGGCACCTTGAATGTTGAAGACCGTTGCAGGAGCAAAAGCCCATGATATTGGCAGAGTGGTAAAATGATTATTGCCATATACAACTTGAACTGTACTGGTTGTGACTAAAGGTAGTAAACTAGCCAGATCTGTATTTTCAGCGATGTTCACCAAATGAGTGAATGCATTTGGTCTTGATGTTATTGAATTAATCGTAGCTTTCTCAATAATCAAGGTTCCTGTAGTTACTGTGATGACATAGTCATCGTTTACATTTGCATCACTACCGGTGATGTCAACATTCCCCACACCGGTTGTTGCATCTGCCGCGCAGTTCAGCCCGAGTCCTGCATCTAATGTGCTTTGTGTGTCGGAGCCAACCAAGTCAGCAACATTAAATGTATAGGTTAGAGTGGGGTTTGGTTCACCATAGTTTCTGGTTTTATTTTCGGCTACAACGGTGATGGGTTTTGGCAATACTGTGACTGTGTAATCTTTCTCTATTTCCACATTTTGATATTCACCAGCAGTAGTAACTTTGAATATGACTGTGATGACTCGAGATCCACTATGTTGCATAGTTGTTGGATCTTTGTAGGTGAATGTACCTGTTAAAGGAGTTGTACCCGCCATTGCAGATCCTGTAGATGGTAACCCGGCCTTATTATTTGAATCGCCATAAGTATAGGTTGTGCTGGTTATAAGCGTATCCATAGGGTGCCAATCAGGATCTACATCTGTCACATTGATTGTGACAACTGCATTGGTATCTAAGTAGTTTTTACTCGATATTGGAATGGTTACCAAGCCTTGTACTCCAGCTACTTGAGAGGTAACCGAATACGTCATTACACCATTGGTTGAGACTGTTGTAGCATCATCAAACAACAGGCTTGCAGAGTTTACTGGGACACCATACACAATTTCTTTGTATCCGGATAGTGTCATCAGTTGAGCACCTAAATCATATGTTTTGTTTGCTGCAGCAGTTTTGCTGACGACCGATACGGTATAAGCCAATGTTCCGGCATATGCTGATTTAACAATATTAAATGTTGTAGTTGTAGTACCATTGTAGTTACCAATACCTTGTAAAGTAATTGTAACAGTACCAACATCAGTGTTCGCGGAATACCCCGTTATAGAGAAATCGGTATTCTCCACTAACGCTACTACTAAACTACTATTTCCAATTGTGGGTTTAGATTCAATTGAGGTTCCCGTATAAGGTTGATCAGCAATTGGTGCGATTACTACATCTGCATCAGATATCGGCTTGCTTTGGATAGAAAGGATTGCCGTATCATCAATATTGAAGTTGTAGTTCGTAGCACTACCACCTTGAATAGTGATAATAGCCGTTCCCACCGAGGTTAAAGGTGTTGCTGTGGAAATTGCCGTTGGAGCACTATATCCGGTTGCCGTTCCTGCATTTTCGCCATTGACAAATCCAGATACTGTTACTGCGAAGGTTTGGTTAGCTTGACCATAAGGCCTTGTTGCATCATCGACTATTGCAGTTAAAGTTGCCTTGCTAATGGTCAATGTTCCAGTATCGGTTATGTCGAAGGTATAATTATCTGCCGTTCCCCCACTGATTGTGATTGGTGAGCTCCCTACCGGAGTAGTCGGGGTAGCAACACTGCTCGCTGTTGGTGCTACATAATTAGCAGCCGTGGTTGCAGTCTCTCCATTTACAAAGCCCGTCACAACCACCGGGAATTCGGGATTAGCTTGCCCATACGTCTTTACTGCATCATTAACGGTTGCAGTCAATAAGGCTGGGCTAATCGTCAAGGTACCGGTATCTGTGTTATTGAACGTGTAGTTCGTTGCGCTTCCACCGCTAATGGTTATAGGAGATGTCCCGATTCCCGTAGTATTTGTTGCCACACTACCTGCCGTTGGGGCTACATAACCCGCCGCAGTTAATGCTGTTTCACCATTAACAAAGCCTACTACTGTTACTGGGAAGGTTGGGTTATCTTCGCCATATTTCTTTGTTGAATTTTCTACCGTTGAGGTTAATACAACGGGAGTTATGGTTAAGATTCCGGTATCCGTAACATCAAAGCTGTAATTGGTAGCGGATCCCACACTAATCGTGATCTGGGCTGTACCTATATTAGTACTTGCATCTGCTGTAGAGCTTGCTGTCGGTGCTACATACCCAGTAGCTGTTCCAACTGTTTCGCCATTGACAAATCCAGATACTGTTACTGCGAAGGTTTGGTTAGCTTGACCATAAGGCCTCGTCGCATCTTCTACTGTTGCAGTTAAAGTTGCCTTGTTTATGGTTAAGGTTCCCGTATCGGTTATGTCAAAGGTGTAATTATCTGC
>Ga0228535_1001716_pt1 | contig 29217 bp, 33 predicted proteins | sample SJ1metagenome_FD_168457 | JGI IMG/M metagenome (GOLD analysis project Ga0228535, IMG submission 168457) | Enriched culture of PCE-dechlorinating microbial communities from Ithaca, New York, USA - SJ1 | ecosystem: Engineered > Modeled > Simulated communities (microbial... > Unclassified | place...
GTTTCCTGCAGAAGGATGTGCGGCATTTGCGGCAGCGTGCGCGCCACTTATGCGACCGGCGCGGGGCGCCCGTGCCGCAGGACAGCCTGACCAAGGTCTGATCCGGACAAGGCGCGATGAGGCTACGGTTATACGCCGCGAACGCGCCGATCCCGATGGCGGCATGCGAGCCGGGCCGCCCGCTGTGGCAGATCGCGCCGACCCGCGACCAGAGCGGCGGGCGGCTGACGGATTTCATGATGCTGATTCCCCGCCTGCGCGACCGGCCGGGCGGCGAGATCGAAAGAGCCTCGCGCGACATCCAGAGCGTGCTGGCGCTGCATCAGGACGTGGTGTTCGCCGACCTCAACCTCAAACTCAACCTGTTGTGGATATCGTTGCGCCCGCGCCCCGGCGCGGTTGCCGAACTGGTCGCGGCCATCCGGCTGCGCGTACCGGAAGCGGTACTGGTCGCGCATCAACCCGTCGCGCTTTGAGTCGACGCGCCCGTCATCCTCGGCTGGCCTGAAACCGCCGTGAACCGGAGAGAGCACATGAATTCGATCGGACTGCTGCGCGGCCTGGGCGCGATGGCCTGTCTCGCAAGCGGCGCGGCCTGGGCCAATGGAACCGAACCGGCGTCGGAACACGCCGCGCCGCCGCTCGTCATGCCCCTGCCTGGCGCCCTGCCTGTGCCGCCGGTCTGGCTGCCTGCGCCGATGCCCTTCGCCCCGATTCATCCGATGTTTCCGGGCGGCGGCATGGTCTGGTCGCCCATGCCGTATTACCCCGCCATGCCGCCTGCGGTCATGGCCGTACCGCCCGGCTGGTTTCCGTACGTGATGGTGCTGGTTCCAGCGCCCATGCCGGCCGGAATCGCGCCGGAGCAGGCTGCGGCGACGCCGTTGCCGCCTGTACCTGCCGCTGCGCAGGATACGGCGGTCGTTCCGGTCCCGGCCGAAGTCGATTATGGGCCGATCGCGCCCGCGCCCGTCGTGGCGCTGATCGATCCGGACCAGGCGCGCGCGTCGGCGGAGCCGATCATGCCCTTGCCCGCGGCCGACTACGGCCCGGTCGCGCCGACGCCCGTCGTGAATCTGGCCGGTCTCGACAAGGCGTTCGGCGTGCAGGCGGCCGGGAAAAAGCCGGCGCCGGTTGAGGGCCTGTCGTTCGCGCCGACAGCGATCGACTACGGTCCGGTCGCGCCGACCCCGGTCGTGCGTCTGGTCAATCCGGGAAAACAGCCTGCGGCGAAAAGCGTGGGCGCAAAGCCCGGGTTGCCGAAGGCGGCGGCCAAGCCGGCGCGCGCGACCCAGCCGGCGAAGAAACGCCTGTGCTGGCACAACGGAATCGTCGGCCCCTGCGATTGAGCGATCACCGAAATGGACGGCCCGCCCGGATTGCGGGGCGGCGATATCCCTGCGAACAGCAGGGCATCCCGCGTCCCCTCTCGCGTTTCGGGTCGCCCTGGGTGAGGGAATTCGTTAGAATGCGCGATTACCGTATACGCAAATCGCTGGAGCAAACATGGCTGTTTCCGAACTTCAGGTTCAGACCGCGCTGAAAGCGCTGATCGATCCCAATACGCACAAGGATTACGTCGCCACCAAATCCGCCAGGAACATCCAGATCGACGGCGACGCCGTGTCCGTCGACATCGTGCTGGGCTATCCTGCCGAGAGCCAGTTGGCCGTCATCCGGCAGCAGGTCGAGGCCGCGCTCAAAGGCATCGACGGCGTCGCCAGGGCCACGGCCAACGTCAGCTTCAAGATCGTCTCGCACAGCGTGCAGCGCGGCGTGAAGCTGATCCCGGGGGTCAAGAACATCATCGCCGTCGCGTCCGGCAAGGGCGGCGTCGGCAAGTCGACCACCGCCGTGAACCTGGCGCTCGCGCTTGCCGCCGAGGGCGCCTCGGTGGGCATGCTGGACGCCGATATCTACGGCCCGTCGCAGCCGACCATGCTCGGCATCACCGACAAGCCCGAATCGACCGACGGCAAGAACCTCGAACCGCTGGTCGGCCACGGCATCCAGGCGATGTCGATCGGCTTCCTGATCGACGTCGAGACGCCGATGGTGTGGCGCGGCCCGATGGTCACGCAGGCGCTGGAGCAACTGCTCAACAACACCAACTGGAAGGACCTCGACTATCTGGTCGTCGACCTGCCGCCCGGCACCGGCGACATCCAGTTGACGCTCGCCCAGCGCGTACCGGTGACCGGCGCCGTCATCGTCACCACGCCGCAGGACATCGCGCTGATCGACGCGCGCAAGGGCCTCAAGATGTTCGAGAAGGTGGGCATTCCCATCATCGGCGTGGTCGAGAACATGAGCCTGCACATCTGCTCGAACTGCGGCCACGAAGAACGCATCTTCGGCGAGGGCGGCGGCGAGCGCATGTGCAAGGACTACGACGTGGAATTCCTCGGCGCCCTGCCGCTCGACGGCAGCATCCGCCGCGACACCGACACCGGCAAGCCCTCGGTCGTGGCCGATCCGGCCGGGCGCGTGGCGGACATCTACAAGACCATCGCCCGCCGGGTGGCGGTGAAGATCGGCGAGACCGCGGTCGACCACTCGTCCAAGTTCCCGAACATCGTCATCTCCAACACCTGATGAGCATCAAGTCCGACCGCTGGATCCGCCGCATGGCGGAGACGCAGGGCATGATCGAGCCTTTCGAGCCCGGCCAGGTGAAGGCGGTCGGCGGCCGGCCCATCGTGTCGTACGGCACGTCGAGCTACGGCTACGACGTGCGCTGCGCGAACGAATTCAAGGTCTTCACCAACCTCAACCACACGCTGGTCGATCCCAAGGCCTTCGATCCCGATTCCTTCGTCGAGATCGCCGGCGAGTCGTGCATCATCCCGCCGAATTCCTTCGCGCTGGCGCGCACGGTCGAATACTTCCGCATCCCGCGCAAGGTGCTGACGATCTGCCTGGGCAAGAGCACCTACGCGCGCTGCGGCATCATCGTCAATGTGACGCCGCTGGAGCCCGAATGGGAAGGCCACGTCACCCTGGAGTTCTCCAACACCACGCCGCTGCCCGCCCGCATCTACGCCAACGAGGGCGTGGCGCAGATGCTGTTCCTCGAATCCGACGAGGTCTGCGAGACCTCGTACAAGGATCGCGGCGGCAAGTACCAGGGACAGGTCGGCGTGACCCTGCCCAAGATTTAACCGCCGCGCCGCCTGTCCGACGTACAATCCGCGCTTTTATCAGGGTCTTTCCGAGGAGCCGCCATGCGCTTCCGCTTTCCCGTCGTCATCATCGACGAAGATTTCCGCTCCGAGAACGCATCCGGCCTGGGCATCCGCACGCTGGCCGAGGCGATCGAGAAAGAGGGCATGGAGGTCCTCGGCGTCACCAATTACGGCGACCTGACCTCGTTCGCGCAGCAGCAGGCGCGCGCCTCGGCCTTCATCCTGTCGATCGACGACGAGGAGCTGGCCGGCAGCGACGAGGATACGAACAGCGCGCTGCAGAAACTGCGCGCCTTCGTCGAGGAAGTGCGCTTCCGCAACGCCGAGATTCCGATCTTCCTGCACGGCGAGACGCGCACCGCGCGGCACATTCCCAACGACATTCTGCGCGAGCTGAACGGCTTCATCCACATGCTGGAGGACACGCCGGAATTCCTCGCCCGCTACATCCTGCGCGAGGCGCGCGCCTATCTGGATTCGCTGGTGCCGCCGTTCTTCCGCGCGCTGACGCACTACGCGGCGGACGGTTCGTACTCCTGGCACTGTCCCGGCCATTCGGGCGGCGTCGCCTTCCTGAAGTCGCCGATCGGCCAGATGTTCCACCAGTTCTTCGGCGAGAACCTGCTGCGCGCCGACGTCTGCAACGCGGTCGACGAGCTCGGCCAACTGCTCGACCACACCGGGCCGGTCGCGGCGAGCGAACGCAACGCCGCGCGCATCTTCAACTGCGACCACCTGTTCTTCGTGACCAACGGCACTTCGTCGTCGAACAAGATGGTGTGGCACGCCAACGTCGCGGCCGGCGACATCGTGGTGGTGGACCGCAACTGCCACAAGTCGATCCTGCACGCGATCATGATGTGCGGGGCGATTCCGATCTTCCTGACGCCGACGCGCAACCATTACGGCATCATCGGCCCGATCCCGCTCGACGAATTCCGCCCCGAGAACATCCAGAAGAAGATTGCCGCGCATCCGTTCGCCAAGGATGCGAAGGGCGGGCCGCGCATCCTCACGATCACGCAATCGACCTACGACGGCATTCTCTACAACGTCGACATGATCAAGGCGCTGCTCGGCGACACCATCGACACGCTGCATTTCGACGAAGCCTGGCTGCCGCACGCGACTTTCCACGATTTCTACCGCGGCATGCACGCCATCGGCAAAGACCGTCCGCGCGCCGAGAACGCGCTGGTGTTCGCCACCCAGTCGACGCACAAGCTGCTGGCCGGTCTCTCGCAGGCCTCGCAGATCCTGGTGCAGGACGCGCAGAACCGGAAGCTCGACTTTCATCGCTTCAACGAAGCCTACCTGATGCACATGTCCACCAGTCCGCAGTACGCGATCATCGCCTCGTGCGACATCGCGGCGGCGATGATGGAGCCGCCGGGCGGCACCGCGCTGGTCGAGGAGTCGATCACCGAGGCGCTCGATTTCCGGCGCGCCATGCGCAAGGTCGACGAAGAGTTCGGCGATTCGTGGTGGTTTCAGGTCTGGGGCCCGGACAAGCTCGCGGAGGAAGGCATGGGCGAGCGCGAGGACTGGATGCTGTCGGCCAACGACCGCTGGCACGAGTTCGGCAACATCGCGCCGGGCTTCAACATGCTCGACCCGATCAAGGCGACGGTCATCACGCCGGGCCTGGACGTCGACGGCGCCTTCGCCGACTGGGGCATTCCGGCCGCCATCGTCACCAAATACCTGGCCGAACACGGCGTCATCGTCGAGAAGACCGGGCTCTATTCCTTCTTCATCATGTTCACCATCGGCATCACCAAGGGCCGTTGGAACACGCTGGTCACCGCGCTGCAGCAGTTCAAGTCGGACTACGACGAGAACCAGCCGCTGTGGCGCGTGCTGCCGGAATTCGTGGAGAAGCACCCGCGCTACGAGAAGATCGGCCTGAAGGATCTGTGCGAGCAGATCCACGCCATCTACAAGGCCAACGACGTCGCCCGCCTGACGACCGAGATGTATCTCTCGGAAATGGCGCCGGCGATGAAGCCGGCCGACGCCTTCGCCAAGATGGCGCATCGCGAGATCGAACGGGTCGAGATCGACCGGCTCGAAGGCCGCATCACCGCGATGCTGGTCACGCCGTATCCGCCCGGCATTCCGCTGCTGATCCCGGGCGAGCGGTTCAACGCCACGATCGTGCGTTACCTGCAGTTCATCCGCGCATTCAACGAGCGCTTCCCCGGATTCGAGACCGACGTGCACGGCCTGGTCGAGGAGACCGCCGAGGGCAAGGTCCGGTATTACGTCGACTGCGTGGCCTAAGCCGCGTTGGTGTTGATTTTTCAGGGAAAACGCGTATGATGCCCGCTCCCCGCCCTGTCGGGGATTGTTTTTTCGTCTGATGACCTTGCTCCACCGCACCGCAGCGGGGGGCTTACCCGAAAGGAAACACGATGCGGCATTACGAAATCGTATTTATCGTCCATCCCGATCAGAGCGAGCAGGTGCCCGCCATGATCGAACGCTACCGCGCCAACATCGCGGCGCGCAACGGCAGCATCCATCGTCTGGAAGACTGGGGCCGCCGCCAGATGGCCTACCCGATCCAGAAGGTGCACAAGGCGCACTACGTCCTGATGAACATCGAGTGCGACCAGGAAACGCTGGAAGAACTCGAACACGGCTTCAAGTTCAACGACGCCGTGCTGCGCCACCTCACCATCAAGCGCGACGCCGCGGTCACCACGCCCTCGCCGATGATGAAGGAAGAGAAGTCGCGCGACATGCTGGACAGCGCCAAGCCGGCGGAAGCCGCCGCAGCGGAGCCTGCCGCGGCCTGAGCGCGTGAACCGGCTGCGTATCAGCGGCACGCTCACCGAAGTCGACCCTTTGCGCTACAGCCCGGCCGGCGTACCGATCGCGGAGGCGGTGCTTCTGCACCGCAGCGGTCAGACCGTGGCGAACCAGGCGCGGCAGGTCGAATGCGAACTGCGGATACAGGCGAGCGGACCGCTGGCCGACCGGCTGGCCGCCGCGTCCTCCGGGACGCAGGTCAGACTGGAAGGGGTGCTCAACCGTCGCAGCGTCAACAGCCGGCAACTGATTTTGATCGTGAACCAATTCGAAAAGGAATGAATCATGGCCCGTCCCATGGGTGGTAAATCCGGCGGCAAGTTCGCCAACAAGCGCCGCGACGGCGGCAACCGCGGCCTCTTCAAGCGTCGCAAGTTCTGCCGCTTCACCGCCGAGAAGGTGGTCGAGGTGGATTACAAGGACGTCGACGTGCTGAAGGAATTCATCAGCGAGAACGGCCGCATCATCCCGGCGCGCATCACCGGCACCAAGGCGCACTACCAGCGCCAGTTGTCCACCGCGATCAAGCGCGCGCGCTTCCTGGCGCTGATGCCGTACACCGATCTGCATTGAGGAGACAGCCATGCAAGTGATTCTGATGGACAAGGTCGCCAACCTGGGCAACCTCGGCGACGTGGTCAAGGTGAAGGACGGCTACGCGCGCAACTTCCTGATTCCCACCGGCCGCGCCCGCCGCGCCTCGGCCGCCAACCTGGAAGCCTTCGCGGCGCAGAAAGCCGAACTCGAGCGCGTCGCCGCCGAGAAGCTCGCCGACGCCCAGCGCCGCGGCGAGAAGCTCGAAGGCGTGAGCGTGACCGTCACCCAGAAGGCCGGCGTCGACGGCCGCCTGTTCGGTTCGGTCACCAATGCCGACATCGCCGACGCGCTGAAAGCGCTGGGTCACGACGTGGCCAAGGCCGACGTGCGCCTGCCCGACGGCCCGTTCAAGGCCATCGGCGAATACCCGGTCGTGCTGGGCCTGCACCATGACGTCACGGCCAACGTCACCGTCGTGGTGGTTGGCGAACAGTAAAAGGCCGGCCCGCCCAACGAAAAAGGAGCCCGCGGGCTCCTTTTTCGTTGGCGGGTGTCCGCACGGCATCGAATTGTCCACCGTTCATCACCAGCTTATGCACAGCATTCCCCCGGGGTTATCCGTTTATCCGGACTGCGCCGGGGACTAGAATCCGGTCATGGCCGCCATTCACTCGCTCACCGTACAGTCCGACCCCCAACTGGCCCAGATGCGGCTGCCGCCGCATTCGCTGGAAGCCGAGCAGGCGGTGCTGGGCGGCCTGCTGCTGGACAACGGCGCGTGGGACCGCATCGGCGACGTGGTGTCCGAGAGAGACTTCTACCGCCAGGACCACCGCCAGATTCTCAAGGCCATCGTCCGGCAGATCGCCGACAACCGCCCGGCCGACGCGGTAACCGTCGCCGAGGCGCTGCAAAGTCTGGGCGAACTCGACAACGTCGGCGGGCTGGCCTACATCGTCGCCTTGGCGAGCAACACGCCGTCCGCCGCGAACATCCGCCGCTATGCGGAAATCGTGCGCGAGCGCGCCGTGATGCGCCGGCTGGCCGAGGTCGCCACCGGCATCGCCGACAGCGCGTATGCGCCGTCGGGCCGGCCCGCCTCGCAACTGCTCGACGAGGCCGAGGCCAAGATTTTCGAGATCGCCGAATCCGGCAGCCGGGGGCAGGCGGGCTTCAGCGAGATCAAGCCGCTGTTGAAGGCGGTCGTCGAACGCATCGACGAGCTTTATCACCGCGACAACGATTCCGGCGTGACCGGCGTGCCGACCGGCTTCCACGACCTCGACCAGAAGACCTCGGGCCTGCAGCCGGGCGATCTCATCATCGTCGCGGGCCGGCCCTCGATGGGCAAGACCGCGTTCTCGCTCAACATCGGCGAGAACGTGGCGCTCGACACCGGCCTGCCGGTCGCCGTGTTCTCGATGGAAATGGGCGGCGCGCAACTGGTCATGCGGATGATCGGCTCGGTCGGCCGGCTCGACCAGCACCGCCTGCGCACCGGCAAGCTGGGCGAGGACGACTGGCAGCGTTTGACATATGCGCTCGGCAAGCTCAACGACGCACCGGTGTTCATCGACGAGACGCCGGGCCTCAACGTGCTGGAACTGCGCGCGCGGGCCAGAAGGCTGATGCGCCAGTGCGGCAAGCTCGGGCTCATCATCATCGACTACCTGCAACTGATGTCGGCCAGCAGTTCCGGCGAGAACCGCGCCACGGAAATCTCGGAGATTTCGCGCGCGCTGAAAGGGCTGGCGAAGGAGCTGAACGTGCCGGTGATCGCGCTGTCGCAGTTGAACCGCGGGCTGGAGCAGCGCCCGAACAAGCGCCCGGTCATGTCCGACCTGCGCGAGTCCGGCGCCATCGAGCAGGACGCCGACGTGATCCTCTTCATCTACCGCGACGAGGTCTACAACCCCGACACCCAGGACAAGGGCACGGCGGAAATCATCATCGGCAAGCAGCGCAACGGCCCCATCGGCAGTGTGCGGCTGGCCTTCCTCGGCGAATACACGCGCTTCGAATCGCTGGCGCAGCCGGGCGCCTACTGAGCCCTGATGTGCCCCAAATTCACCTGCCCTCGCTTGATTCTTGTCCGCCATGAAAGATTTTGTTCAGTCAGGCGTATGAATCACTACGCGGCTCCTCCTCAAAACTTCCCTGGCAGCCAAGACTCGGCGCGATCATCAGGCGAATTTGGGGCACATCAGGGCTGACCATGCGGCCGATCCGGGCGCGGATTTCCGCCGGCGCGATGGCGCACAACCTGCGCGTGGCGCGCGACCACGCCGGCGGCGCCCGCGTGCTCGCGGTGGTCAAAGCCAACGCCTACGGCCACGGCCTGTCGCGCGCGCGCCGCGCGTTCGCGGCGGCCGACGGGTTCGCCGTGCTCACGCTGGAAGAGGCCGCCAATCTGCGTTTGATGGGCGTCGAGCAGCCCATCCTGCTGCTCGAAGGCGTATTCGGCGCGGACGAAATCGCCGCCTGCGCCGAACTCGACCTGTGGCCGGTTCTGCACCATGCGGATCAGCTCGACTGGCTGGCGCGCACGCCGCCCGCGCGGCCCCTGCAGGTGTTCGTCAAGTTCGACAGCGGCATGCACCGGCTCGGCTTTCCGCTGGCGCGGCATGCCGAGGTCGTCGCCCGCATCCGGGCGCTGACCGGCGTGGCGGGGGTGACGCTGATGACCCATTTCGCGCAGGCCGACGAGGCGGCCGGCGTGGACTGGCAACTGCGGCCTTTCCTGGCCGCGCTGGAAGCCCATGCGCTGCCCTGGAGCAGCGCCAATTCGGCCGCGCTGCTGCGCTATCCCGCCGCGCGCGGCGCCTGGGTGCGGCCGGGCATCATGCTCTACGGCGCGTCGCCTTTCGCGGACAGGCCTGCGGCCGAATTCGGCCTGCGGCCGGCCATGCGTCTGATGTCTGAACTAATCGGCGTGCAGACGCTCGCGCCCGGCGAGGGCGTGGGTTATGGCCAGCTATTCCATGCGGATCGCGCCATGCGGGTGGGCATCGTGGCCTGCGGTTATGCCGACGGCTATCCGCGTCACGCGCCGACCGGCACGCCGGTCGCCGTTGGCGGACGCCTGACGCGCACGCTGGGGCGCGTGTCGATGGACATGCTGTGCGTGGATCTGAGCGGCTGTCCCGAAGCGAACGTCGGCGCGCCGGTCGAACTGTGGGGCGAAACCGTGCCGGTCGACGCGGTCGCCGCCGCCGCCGGCACCACGGGCTACGAACTGCTGTGCGCGCTGGCGGCGCGGGTGCCGGTCGAGGACGCCGACTGATTCAGTGCGTCGTGCCGAACGACGGGTCGCGCGTGCCGGGCGGCAGCGGCAGGCCGGCGTAGCGGCTGGCCTGCGCGATCGGCCCGTGCGGGAACAGGCCGTACAGGAACTTGTGGCCGCCCAGGCCCGCGAATTCCTCTTCGAGACTGCTCGTGAGCATGCGCGCGTTGACCGTGCCGCCGTGGTCGGCATAGCAGTCGCGCAGATAGCGGATGATGCCGAGGTGTTCGTCGGTCAGTTCGAGTCCGTCCGCGCGCGCCATCTCGATGGCCTGCGCTTCGTTCCAGGGTTCGAGTTCACTCAGATGGCCGCGCGTGTCGGGATTGCCGTGCTCCTGCGCGACCCATTTGTTGATGTCCAGCATGATCGTCTCCTTTGCATGGATGACAGGGATGGTCTCGTTATAGATTTCGACGTCGAAATTCCAAGCCGGCCGGCCAAAAGCGGCGCCCGCAGCCTTGTGTTTATAATTTCGCCATTCACAACCAGGGGAGTCCACCATGAAAGTTGCGCACGCGCTCGTCACCGGTTTGTTTCTGACCCAGGCCATCAATCCCGTCTATGCGGGCCTGTTCGACTTCAAGCTGGGCGGCGACAAGAAGGAGGAAGGCCAGGCGACCGGTTCGGCCGGCCCCGACGGCGCCCAGGGCGAGGCCAAGGAGCTGGAGAAATGCGAGAAGCCCTACGGCACGCTGGCCGTGGTCGAGCCGCAGGACGCGGTGATCTCCCATCTGCTGCAGTACGGCCTGCAATCGCCCACCGGCCTGATCCGCATGATGGTCCAGCAGTCCAACTGCTTCGTGCTGGTCGAGCGCGGCCGCGCCATGCAGAACCTGATGCAGGAGCGCGCGCTGGCCGAATCCGGCGAGCTGCGCAAGGGCTCCAACATGGGCAAGGGCCAGATGGTCACCGCCGACTACGTGCTGACGCCCGACGCGGTGTTCTCCAGCAAGGACTCGGGCGGCATCGGCGGCGCGCTCGGGGGCCTCGGCGTGTTCGGCGCGGTCGCGGGCCTGGTGGCGGCCGGGCTGAAATTCAAATCGGCGCAGACCACGATGATCCTGTCCGACTCGCGCACGTCGCTGCAGATCGCCTCGGCGACCGGCAACGCCGAGAAGACCGACTGGAGCGTGGGCGGCCTGCTGGTCGGCGGCGGCGCGGCCGGCGCGCTGGGCGGCTACACCAATACGCCCGAGGGCAAGGTCATCGCCGCGAGCTATCTGGACAACTGGAACAACATCGTGCGCTCCGTTCGCGGCAATCCGGAGATGCAGCGCCAGGACATCAGCCTCAAGGGCAAGTCCGGCCAACCGACCAAGGCCGGCGCGGTGTTCGAGGAAGGCGACGCGGTCGTCGGCAAGATCGCCGGCCTGAAGGTCTACGCCCAGCCCAACAAGTCGGCCAAGGTGATCGCCACGCTGGGCCGCGGCGAGGAAGTGATCTACACCGGCAAGGAACAGGGCGAGTTCATTTCCGTCCAGGGCCAGAACGGCGAAGGCTGGGTGCAGAAGGTGATGGTCAGGAAGTGACGCTGCGCGCGGATCGAAAAAAGCCGGGCTTGCCCGGCTTTTTTTACGGCGCGTCGGCGAAGGGCGTGAAGCATTCCAGATGACGGCCGCCGGTTGCGTACCGGCCGGCGCCGCTCAGCCGCGTCTCGCGTTCGAGGGCGTGTTCGAACGCCGCCCAATCGACGACGCCTTCGTAGAGCTCCATCCAGGTGTCGGCGTCGTCGCAACGCCGCAGCCGGCGCGGCGGGATGGCGCAGCAGGACGCCATCGCCGCCAGCAGCGCGTCGACGCAGCGCGCGCATTCCGTGGCATGCGCCGGCTCGACGCGGTAGTATACGCAGGCCGTGCGCATCTATTCCGGCACGGCGTAGGGGAGGGGCTTCAGCGTCAGCGCGGCGCCGTCGGGGCGGCCCAGATGCAGCGTCTGGCTGCGCGCGCTTTCCACCTGAGCGACCGCCAGCAGGTCGTAGCCGCCGTCCGGCGCGGGCGCGGCGTTGACCACGGTGCCGCTCGCCTGCTCGCCGAGATCCGCGCTGTAGAGGCTGTCGCCGGGTGCGGCGGGCGCATCGGCGTGGGCGAGCACCATGCGGCGCTTCAGCTTGCCCAGGTACTGGCTGCGGGCGACGATTTCCTGGCCCGGATAGCAGCCTTTCTGGAAGTTCACGCCGCCCAGCGCCTCGTAATTCACCATCTGCGGCACGAACTGCTCCTGGGTGGCCGCGACGATCATCGGGATGCCCGCGGACAGGCGCAGCCAGTCCCAGACCGGCGCGCCGACCGGCGTGGCGGACGCGCACAGCGCCTGCCAGACGCGTTCGGCGTGCTCGGGCCGGATGGCCAGCACGAATTTGTCCGCGCCGACGCGAATCACCCGGCCGGCCTCTCCGGCGGCGCTGCGCATGGCGTCTTCGGGCAGCACGCCCATCGCGGCCGACACCGCGGCCGGCGCGGCGGGGCCCGCCACCACCAGCCGCACGCGTTCGTCGCTGGCGTCGCGCCCCTTGGTTTTGGCGCGCAGCACGAACATCGACAACCGCTTGAGCACGCTGGCAAGGATGTCGCCGGATAGCTGCAGACAGGTGTCCGCGTCGTCGCGCCACATCAGGAAATTGCCGAGCAGCCGGCCCTTGGGGCTGCAATAGCCGTTCCATTGCGCGCCGTCGGCGTGCAGCGCGCGGACGTCGTTGGTAAGCTGCCCCTGCAGGAAGGTCGCGGTATCCTCGCCGCTGAAGGCGATCACGCCGAGCTGCGACAGGTCGGCCATGACGGTGCCGGCCGCCGCGGCGGCGCGCTCGGCGGCCGGGTCGCCGTAGTCCTGCACGGCGCCGTCCTGCAGACGGGCGCCCTGGGTTTCGATGAAAGTTTTCCAAGCCTCGATCACGATGCGGTCCAATCGAACATTTGCAACGGAAAAGTGTACACGCTGATGCGCGAGATGGCGCTCAAACCCTCGCGCAGACTAGGGATGTGGCTGGCCGTCCTGACCGGGCTGGCCGGTCTGGCGATCGTGCGCGCCGATCTGCCGCTGGGCGTGCAGGTCGTGCTTGGGGCGGCGACGCTGGCGCTGGCCGTGCGGGGCTGGCGTCGCGCGGCGAAGCTGCCCGCGCTGGCCCTCGGACCCGACGGCAGTCTGCACGGGCGCGACGAGGCGGGAAACTGGCGCGCGCTCGACGTGGCGGCCGACAGCTTTGTGTCGCCCGCCCTGATCGTCCTGCGCTGTCGCGGGGCGGGCGAGGCCGTGCGCACGCTGACCCTGCTGCCGGACAGCGCGCCGGCCGACGATCTGCGCCGGCTCAGGACGGCGCTTCGCTGGGCGCGCCGCACACGCTCGGACACATCGTCCCCGGACGCGGATTGAGCACGGTGTTGCCGGCGATCGGCAGGGCCCCGGGGTAGTCGCGGCTGTAGTGCAGCCCGCGGCTTTCCTGCCGCAACTGGGCCGAGCGGATGATGAGGTCGGCGGTCTGGACGAGATTGCGCAGCTCGATCAGGTCGTTGCTGACGCGGAAATTGCGGTAGAACTCGTCGATCTCCGCGCGCAGCAGGCGCACGCGGTGCGAGGCGCGCGTCAGCCGCTTGTTGGTGCGCACGATGCCGACGTAGTCCCACATGAAACGGCGCAGCTCGTCCCAGTTGTGCGAGATCACCACTTCCTCGTCCGGATCGGTCACGCGCGACGCGTCCCAGAGCGGCAGCTCGAGCGCGGGCGCGGGCGGGGTGGCGAGGATGTCGGCCGCGGCGGCGTGGCCGAACACCAGGCATTCGAGCAGCGAATTCGACGCCAGCCGGTTGGCGCCGTGCAGCCCGGTGAAGGTGACTTCGCCGACCGCGTGCAGGTTGCACAGGTCGGTGCGCGCGTGGATGTCGGTGACGACGCCGCCGCAGGTGTAGTGCGCGGCGGGCACCACCGGAATCGGCTCGCGGGTGATGTCGATGCCGAGCTCCAGGCAGCGCTGGCGGATGGTCGGGAAATGCTCGCGCACGAATTCGGCGGGCTTGTGGCTGATGTCGAGGAAGACGCAGTCGAGGCCGCGCTTCTTCATCTCGAAGTCGATCGCGCGCGCCACCACGTCGCGCGGCGCGAGTTCGGCCCGCTCGTCGTGGAACGGCATGAAACGGGTGCCGTCGGGCAGCAGCAGGTGGCCGCCCTCGCCGCGCACCGCCTCGGTGATGAGAAAGGACTTGGCGTGCGGGTGATACAGGCAGGTCGGGTGGAACTGCACGAATTCCAGATTGGCCACCCGGCAGCCGGCGCGCCAGGCCATCGCGATGCCGTCGCCGGTCGAGGTGTCCGGATTGGTCGTGTACAGATAGACCTTGCCGGCGCCGCCGGTGGCGAGCACGGTATGGCCGGCGGCGAAGGTCTCGACTTCGCCGCTGCCTTTGTTGAGCGCGTAGGCGCCGTGGATCTGCCGTTCCTGGCCGCCGACGCGCTTGCCGGTGATGAGGTCGATGGCGACGTGCTGCTCGAAGGTTTCGATGTTGGGGTGCGCGCGCACGCGGTCGAGCAGGCTGGTCTGCACGGCGTGGCCGGTGGCGTCGGCCGCGTGCACGACGCGGCGCTTGGAATGGCCGCCCTCGCGGGCGAGGTGCAGGCCGCCGGGCGCCTGCGGGTCGGGGGTGAAGGCGACGCCGTTGGCGGTCAGCCAGGCGATCATCTCGCGCGCCTGGCCGGCGACCAGGCGGGTGACGGCGACGTCGCACAGGCCCGCGCCGGCGACCAGGGTGTCGTGGACGTGCGCCTCGACCGAATCGCCGCTGTCCACCGCCGCGGCGATGCCGCCCTGCGCCCAGTCGCTGGCGCCGTCTGTCATCCGGCGCTTGGTCACAATGGCCACGCGGCGCCGGTCGGCGAGCTTGAGCGCGGTGGTCAGCGCGGCCAGGCCGCTGCCGAGAATGAGGACGTCGTGTCTGTGCTGCATGATGATTGCCGGATGCCGGATGATAGCAGGCTTGAACCGCCGCCGAATACGGCCGGAGGCGTGGACGGGCGGGCGGAAAGACCCTGTCCGGTTTGAACTTTTTCAGCGTGTCCGCGCTCTCATTGGGCGAAAGATGCGGTCACGTATACTTTCGCCACTAACAACAAGCAGCAGGGAGATATGTCGGACCGCGAACTGGATCAGGTGCTGGTCGAACGCGCCCAGAAGGGCGACAAGCGCGCCTTCGAGCTGCTGGTGAGCAAGTATCACCGCAAGCTCGGCCGGCTGCTGTCGCGCATGGTGCGCGACGCGGCCGAGGTGGAAGACATCACGCAGGAGGCCTTCATCAAGGCTTACCGAGCGTTGCCCGGTTTCCGGGGCGAGAGCGCGTTCTACACCTGGCTGTACCGGATCGCGGTCAACACGGCGAAGAACTATCTGGTCGCGCACAAGCGCCAGCCGGTCTCTTCCGACGTGCTGGCCGAGGACGCGGAGAATTTCGAGGACGGCGACCTGCTGCGCGACATCGCGACGCCGGACGCGGAACTCCAGACCAAGCAGATCGCCAAAGCGGTGAACGAGGCCGTGGAGGCGCTGCCCGAGGAATTGAGGACGGCCATTACGTTGCGCGAAATCGAAGGCATGAGCTACGAGGAAATCGCGCAAATGATGGCCTGCCCGATCGGCACCGTGCGTTCCCGGATTTTTCGCGCACGCGAGGCGATTGCGGAGAAAATACGCCCCATGCTGGGAACGAGTCAGGATAAAAGGTGGTAGACATGTCAGCACTTCGCAAATCCGATCATGCCGCCCAGGCCGAGGCCGACAGCCTGTCGATGCTGTCGGCCATGCTCGATGGCGAAGCCGCCCGCGCCGAGTCGGAGGCCTGTCTGGCCGCGCTCCGGCAGGACGGCGGCCTGCGGCAGGACTGGGCCGACTACCATCTGATCGGCGATCTGATGCGCGGCGTGGCGACGCCGGAGATGCCCGGCTTCATGGCCCGCTTCTCGACGCGGCTGGCCGATGAGCCGACGGTCCTGGCGCCGCGCCGCAGCGTCTGGCCGCAGCGCATCGCCGTCGCCTCTTTCGCGTCCCTCGCGGTATGGGGCGCGGTCACCCTGAAGGGCATGCTGGCGGATGAACCGGCGGGCATTCCGCTGGCGGAAGCGCCGGCCGCGCAGCAGCAGGTGGCGCTGGTCTCCGACGCGCCGGCGGAAGAGGCCCGCCTGGCCCCCTATCTCGTCGCCCATCAGGAATTCGCGCCGGTGGCGGTGGCGTCGCCCTATCAGCGCGCCGTCGCCGTCGCGGTGGAGCCGCGTTGATGCGTCTGGGCACGTTGCGGCGGTCCGGCTGGCGGGGCTTCTTTCTGGCGGGTTTGTTGCTGGCGGCGGGTGCGGCCCATGCCGACGCCGCGCTCGACTGGCTGAACCGGGCCGCCGACGCCGCCAAGCGGCTCAATTACAGCGGCCTGTACGTCTACCACCACGGCGAGCATATCGAAGTGATACGTGTCCAGCACCGCGCCGATGCGCGCGGCGAGCAAGAGCGGGTCGAGGTGCTCGACGGCACGCCGCGCGGGTTCCTGCGGATCAACAACGACCTCTACTGCCATTTGCCCGACGGCCGCCATGTCCGGCTGGAACGCAACGCGCCGCGCCGTTTCTTCCCGGCCCTGCTGCCCGACCGGCCGGCCGAGCTGCTGACGTATTACGAGGCGAAGCTGGGCGGCACCGAGCGCGTCGCCGGCCGCCAGTGTCAGGTCGTCATCATGCAGCCGCGCGACGATTACCGCTATGCGTTCAATCTCTGGATCGACAAGCAGACCGGCCTGCCGCTCAAGTCGCGTATCGTCAACGAGAACGGCGGCGTGGTGTCCATGTTCGTTTTCTCCGAACTGCAGATCGGCAAGCCGCCCGAAGACCGCGTATTCGTCAACGACATGGCGGGCAAGCGCATTCTCAGCGCCAGTCTGGACAAGCCCGCGGCCGTGGCCTGGAACGTTAGGCCGCCGCCGGGTTACGTGCGCGTGCAGGAAGCCGTACGCGTGCTGCCGGGCAAGAAAGCGCCGGTGACGCATCTGGTCTTCTCGGACGGCCTGAGCGTCCTGTCACTGTTCGTCGAGCCCACCGATCCCCAGACGCAAAGCCTGCGCGGTCTCTCCGCCGAAGGCACGATCGGCGTCTACGCGCGGGACGTCGAGGGCTACACGGTGACCACGCTCGGCGAGGTGCCGAACGCGGCCCTGATCGAGACCGGCAATTCGGTCGGCAGGAAATAGCCGCACATCCCATGCTGGAGCAGACCGCCGAAGTCGTCGCCGTCGTGCCGGGAGGCGCGCGCGTTCAGGCGGTCGAGTCGTCCGGCTGCGGCGCCTGCGGCGGACGCGGGTGCTCGACGCGCCGCATCGCCGAACTGTTCCGCCGCGCGCCGCAGGGTTTCCTGGTCGACAGCGCCCTGCCGCTGGCGCCGGGCGACCGGGTCGTCGTCGGGATCGAGGAAGGGCGGGTGCTGGTAGGCGCGCTGCGCGCCTACGGCGTGCCGCTGCTGGCGATGCTCGGCGGCGCCCTGCTGATGGGCGCCTTCGTGCCGGGCGACGGCCCCGCGGTGGCCGGCCTGCTGGCCGGCGGCGCGATCGGCTGGATCGTCGGGCGCGGCGGCCGGGCCGAGCGGCCGCGGGTGCTGCGGCGCGAGGACGACATTCCCATTCAACTCAAGCCCTACGTGTGAAGAAAGGACGACAGTCATGATGAGAGCGGCATTTGCGGGTCTCGTGCTGGCGGCGACACTGTCGACGCCGGCGCTGGCGAAGGATGTGATGGACGTGGCCGATCTGGTCGAGAAGCAGGGGCCGGCGGTGGTCAACATCAGCACGACCAAGCTGGTGAAGCGCGGCCAGGAAGGCCTGCCCTTCGCCCTGCCCGACGACGAGGACCTGCAGGAATTCTTCCGCCGCTTCTTCCCGGGCGGCGTGCCGGGCGGCCAGGGCGGCCCGATGCAGGAAATCCCGACGCGCGGCGCCGGGTCGGGCTTCATCGTCAGCAGCGACGGCTACATCCTGACCAACGCGCACGTGGTCCGCAACGCCGACGAGGTCGTCGTCAAGCTGACCGACAAGCGCAAGTTCACCGCCAAGGTCGTCGGCGCCGACGCGCGGACCGACGTGGCGGTGATCAAAATCACGGCGAACAACCTGCCGGCCGTGAAGCTGGGCGATCCCGCCAGGCTGCGCGTGGGCGAGGCCGTCGCGGCGATCGGCTCGCCCTTCGGCTTCGAGAATTCGGTGACGGCCGGCATCGTCTCGGCGAAGGGCCGCTCTCTGCCGTCCGAGAACTACGTGCCCTACATCCAGACCGACGTGCCGATCAATCCGGGCAACTCGGGCGGGCCGCTGTTCAACATGCAAGGCGAGGTGGTCGGCATCAATTCGCAGATCTACAGCCGCAGCGGCGGCTATCAGGGCGTCTCGTTCGCGATTCCGATCGACGTGGCGATGGAAGTCGTCGACCAGCTCAAGGCGGGCGGCAAGGTGTCGCGCGGCTGGCTGGGCGTGGTGATCCAGGAAGTGACCGCCGATCTGGCCGAATCCTTCGGACTCGACCGGCCGCGCGGCGCGCTGGTGGCCCAGGTGCAGCCCGATGCGCCCGCGGCCAAGGCCGGTCTGCAGGCCGCCGACGTGATACTGGAATTCGGCGGCCGGCCGGTCGAAAATTCCGGCGACCTGCCGCGCATCGTCGGCATGACCAAACCGGGCAGCCAGGTGCCGGTGACGGTATGGCGCAAGGGCAAGGCGCGGCAACTGAACGTGACGGTGGGCGAGCTGCCTGCCGAATCCGCCCAGAACGAGCGCGGCGGCCGGACGTTCTCGCGCGGCGGCCTGGCCCTGTCCGAACTCAACGCCGAGCAGAAGCGCGCGCTCGGCCTCGATTACGGCCTGCTGGTCGAGGACGCCGCCGGCGACGCGGCGCGCGCCGGCATCCAGACCGGCGACGTGATCCTGGCGGTCAACAACACCAAGGTCGTCACGATCGAGGCCTTCCGCAAGGCCATCGCCGCGGTGCCCGTCGGCAAGAGCGCCGCGATTCTGGTGCGCCGGGGCGAGGGTTCGCTCTATGTGCCGCTGAAAATTTCGGGTGAATAAGCGCCTGACGCTCTACACGCGGGCGGGCTGCCCGCTGTGCGAGGAAATGGAGGCCGCGGCCGAGGGGCTGCTGGTCGGGCGCGCGGTCGGCATCGCCCGCGTCGACGTCGACGCCGATCCGGCGCTCAAGGCCCGCTACGGATGGGACGTGCCGCTGCTGTTCGACGGCGATACCGAACTGGGCCGGCACCGCCTCGACCCCGCTGCGATTCGCGCGTGGCTGGCGGCGCAGGCTTGAAATCCGTTAAAATCCGCGCAGTTATCGCATCCCTGACCGGGCACGGAAACGTGCCCGTTTTGTTGTGTCGCAAAGCCTGATCCGCAATTTCTCCATCATCGCCCACATCGACCACGGCAAGTCCACGCTCGCCGACCGGCTGATCCAGTATTGCGGCGGCTTGTCCGAGCGCGAGATGGAGGCCCAGGTGCTCGATTCGATGGACCTGGAAAAGGAACGCGGCATCACCATCAAGGCGCAGACCGCCTCGCTCGCCTACAAGGCGCAGGACGGCCGGACCTACCGGCTGAACCTGATCGATACGCCCGGACACGTCGATTTCTCGTACGAAGTCAGCCGCTCGCTGTCCGCCTGCGAAGGCGCGCTGCTGGTGGTGGACGCCTCGCAGGGCGTGGAGGCGCAGACGGTGGCGAACTGCTACACCGCGATCGACCTCGGTGTCGAGGTCATTCCGGTATTGAACAAGATCGACCTGCCGGCCGCCGATCCCGACCGTGTCGCGGGCGAAATCGAGGACATTGTCGGCATCGACGCCACCGAGGCCGTGCGCGCGTCGGCCAAGAGCGGCATCGGCATTCCGGAAATCCTGGAGGTCGTCGTCAAGCAGGTGCCGCCGCCGCGCGGCCGGGAAGACGCGCCCCTGAAGGCGCTGATCATCGATTCCTGGTTCGACAACTACGTCGGCGTCGTCATGCTGGTGCGCGTGGTGGACGGCGCGCTACGGCCCAAGGACAGGATTCGCTTCATGGCGACCGGCGCGCAGTACCTGACCGAGCACGTCGGCGTGTTCACGCCCAAATCGGTCGACCGCGACCAGCTCGCCACCGGCGAGGTCGGCTTCGTCATCGCCGGCATCAAGGAACTGAAGGCCGCGCAGGTCGGCGACACCGTCACCCTGGTCGACAATCCCGCCGCCGAGCCGCTGCCCGGCTTCAAGAAAGTGCAGTCGCAGGTCTTTGCCGGCCTGTATCCGGTCGAATCGCACGACTTCGAGGCATTGCGCGACGCGCTGACCAAGCTGCAGCTCAACGACGCGGCGCTGCAGTTCGAGCCCGAAGTCAGCCAGGCTTTGGGATTCGGCTTCCGCTGCGGCTTCCTCGGCCTCTTGCACATGGACATCGTGCAGGAGCGGCTCGAACGCGAGTACGACATGGATCTCATCACCACCGCGCCGACGGTGGTGTACGAAGTGATATTGAAGGACGGCGCCACGATCAACGTGGAGAACCCGTCCAAGCTGCCGGAGCCGTCGAAGATCGAGGAAATCCGCGAGCCCATCATCACGGCGACGATCTACGTGCCCGAGGAATTCGTCGGCAACGTGATCACGCTGTGCAACCAGAAGCGCGGCGTGCAGCTCGACATGCAGTACCACGGCAAGCAGGTGATGCTGCGCTACGACCTGCCGATGAACGAGGTCGTGATGGACTTCTTCGACAAGCTGAAATCGACCAGCCGCGGCTACGCCTCGCTCGACTACGAATTCAAGGAATACCGCGCGGGCGATCTGGTCAAGCTCGACATCCTGGTCAACGGCGACAAGGTCGACGCGCTCTCGCTGATCGTGCACCGCGCGACCAGCGTCTATCGCGGACGCGAACTCGCCGCCAAGATGCGCGAGCTGATCCCGCGCCAGATGTTCGACGTCGCGGTGCAGGCCGCCATCGGCGCGAACATCATCGCGCGCGAGAACGTGAAGGCCATGCGCAAGAACGTGCTCGCCAAGTGCTACGGCGGCGACATCACGCGCAAGAAGAAGCTGCTCGAAAAGCAGAAGGCCGGCAAACGCCGCATGAAGCAGGTCGGCAACGTCGAAATCCCGCAGGAAGCCTTCCTCGCGATCCTGCAAGTCTCAGATAAATAACCAGACCCGACGCACATCATGAACTTCGCACTCATCCTGTTCATCGCGCTGGCCGTCACCGGCGCCATCTGGCTGCTGGACGCGCTGTTTCTCAAACGCCGCCGCGCCGCGGGCGCCAAGGAACCGATGCTCGTCGAGTACGCGAAGAGCTTTTTTCCGGTCATCTTCATCGTGTTCGCGCTGCGTTCCTTCCTGGTCGAGCCGTTCAAGATTCCGTCCGGCTCGATGATGCCGACGCTGCTGATCGGCGACTTCATCCTGGTCAACAAATACACCTACGGCATCCGTCTGCCGGTGCTCAACAAGAAGGTCGTGCAGTTGAACGATCCGCAGCGCGGCGACGTGATGGTGTTCCGCTACCCCGAGGACCCGGGCCTGGACTACATCAAGCGCGTGATCGGCGTGCCGGGCGACACGGTCGAATACCGCGACAAGCGGCTGACGGTGAACGGACAGCCGGTTCCGACCAGCCAGAACGGCACCTACAGCTACGTCGGCGGCGGCCTCAGCTACATCACGGCGATGGTGTACGACGAGAAGCTCGGCCAGGCGAGCCACGCCATGATGGTCGAGCCGGGCAGGCCCTCGGTCGACCCGCGGCAGGTCATGCCCTTTCCCAACCGCGAAAACTGCTCCTACAATGCCGAGGGCGAAGGCTTCGCGTGCAAGGTGCCGGCGGGGCATTATTTCATGATGGGCGACAACCGCGACCAGAGCAACGACAGCCGTTACTGGGGCTTCGTCCCGGACGAGAACATCGTCGGCAAGGCCTTCTTCATCTGGATGAACTTCGACGACTTCGGACGCATCGGCACAACCATTCGCTAAGGAGAGATCATGCTTCGCATCCCTGCCCGGCTTTCCCGTCAGCGCGGCCTGACCCTGTTCGGCTTCCTGTTCGCCGCGGTCATCCTGATCCTGCTGGCGATGCTGGCGATGAAAGTGGTGCCGGCCTATATCGAATTCTTCTCGATCAAGAAAATCCTCAATTCGATGGGGCAGGAGAGCGATCTCAAGTCCAAGAGCAATGCGGAGCTCCGTTCCGATTTCATGCGGCGCGCCAGTGCGGACTACGTCGACGGCAAACGGGCCGAGGATCTGCTGATCGAGCGCAAGGCGGGCGTGCCGACCCTGTCGGTGGACTATGAATTCCGCACGCCGCTGGTCGCCAACGTCGGCCTGGTGATCGAATTCAAGGCCAGCTCCGATCCCAACGCGACCGCCGCTGCCGACGTTGAATAGTGACAAGCCCTAATCCCCTGCTTTTGCAGCGCCTGCAACAGGCGTTGGGCCATACCTTTTCCCGCCCCGACTTGCTCGTCCAGGCGCTCACCCACCGCAGCCACAGCGCGCTCAACAACGAGCGGCTCGAATTCCTCGGCGACTCGGTACTCAACTGCTCGGTCGCGCGCGCGCTCTACGACGCGTTTCCCGATCTGCCCGAAGGCAGCCTGTCGCGGCTGCGCGCCAACCTCGTGCGCCAGGAGACGCTGGCCGACATCGCGGCCGATCTGAAGCTGGGCGACGTGCTGCGCCTGGGCGAGGGCGAGCTCAAGAGCGGCGGTTTCCGGCGGCCGTCCATCCTGGCCGATGCGCTGGAATCGCTGTTCGGCGCGGTATTCCTCGATGCCGGCTTCGACGCCGCGCAGCGCACGGTGCGCGGCCTGTTCGATCCGCTGATCGCGCGGATCGACCCCAGGGTCTCGGGCAAGGATGCGAAGACGCAGTTGCAGGAAGTGCTGCAGTCGCGCCGCCTGCCCCTGCCGGAATACCGGCTGGTCGACGTTCAGGGCGAGGCGCACGATCAGCATTTCGTCGTCGAATGCGTGCTGGCCCGCCCCGTGCTGACCACGCGCGGCACGGGCAAGAGCCGCCGGGCGGCGGAGCAGGCGGCCGCAGGCGAAGCGTGCGAGGCGTTGCAGCAGACGGCGGTGCGCAAATGAGCGAAGCGGGACAGGGACACGCCTGCGGCCTGATCGCCATCGTCGGCCGGCCCAACGTCGGTAAGTCCACGCTGCTGAACCGGCTGGTCGGACAGAAGATCAGCATCACCTCGAAAAAGGCGCAGACCACGCGCCATCGCGTCATGGGCGTCCGCACCGAGGACGGCGCGCAGTTCGTCTTCGTCGACACGCCGGGTTTCCAGACGCGCCACGCCAGCACGCTGAACCGCGCGATGAACAAGCGCGTGCGCGAAACCCTGGCGGACACCGACGTGGTGATGCTGCTGGTCGAAGCCGGACGCCTGACCCGCGAGGACCGGCAGGTGATCGAGCTGCTGCCCGACGACCGGCCGGTCGTGCTGGTCGTCAACAAGATCGACCACGCGAAGGACAAGGCCGCGCTCATGGCCTGGCTGCAAGAAGCCGCCGCCACCCATGCCTTCGCCGAGATCGTGCCGGTGTCGGCGAAGAACGGCCACAACCTCGACGAACTGCTGAAGGCCTTGCGCGCGCATCTGCCGGAGAATCCGCCGCTATTCGACGAGGACGACGTCACCGACCAGACCGAGCGCCAGCTCGCCGCCGAACTGATCCGCGAAAAAGTCTTCCGCCTGTGCGGCGAGGAGATTCCCTACGCCGTCGCCGTGCAGATCGATAAATTCGAGGAAGCCGGCCATCTGCGCCGCATCTTCGCCACCATCCTGGTCGACCGCGACAGCCACAAGGCCATCGTCATCGGCAAGGGCGGCGAGAAGCTCAAGACCATTTCCACCCAGGCGCGCGAGGACATGGAGCGCGCCTTCGACGGCAAGGTCTATCTGGAAGTCTGGGTCAAGGTGAAGGGCGGCTGGGCCGACGACGTGCGCATGCTGAAGTCGCTCGGCCTCGACTGATCCACCGTTTTTCCACGCCGCGGCCGCACAGCGCATGTCCACCGACGCCCGCATCAACAACACCCCCGGCTTCGTCCTCCACACCTATCCGTTCAAGGAGACCAGCGTGGTGGCCGAGGTCTTCACCCGCGAGCATGGCCGCGTCGCGCTGATCGCGCGCGGCGCGCGCCGGCCGGCCTCCGCGCTGCGCGGTCTGATGCAGCCGTTCACGCCCCTGCTGCTCTCGTGGTTCGGCAAGTCCGATCTGAAGACCCTGCACGCCGCCGAATGGCAGGGCGGGCTCGTTGCGCCGCAGGGGCGCGGGCTGATGTGCGGCTTCTACCTGAACGAACTGCTGCTGCGGGTGCTGGCGCGCGGCGATGCGCACGAGACGCTGTACGACCGCTACGTCGAAACGCTCGACCGGCTCGCCGCCGACGATGCGGATTTCGAACGTATCCTGCGCCGCTTCGAGAAACACCTGCTTGCCGACATCGGCTACGGCGCCACCTTCGACCGCGAAGCCGAGGGCGGCGCGCCCGTCGAAGCCGGCGCGCGCTACGTCTACCAGCCCGAGCGCGGCGCGCTGCGGGCGCAGGGACAGCCGGGCTGTCCGGTGTCCGGACGGGCGCTGCTCGATCTCGCGGCGGACCGTTTCGACGCGCCGGCCACGCTGGCCGAGGCCAAGGCCCTGATGCGCACGCTCATCAACCATACCCTCGGCGACAAGCCGCTTTATACTCGCCAGCTCCTGCGCGAACTGACCGACCTGAATCCATGAGCATCCATCTCGGCGTCAACATCGACCACATCGCCACCCTGCGCCAGGCGCGCAAGACGCGCTACCCGAGCCCGATCGAAGCCGCCCTCGTCGCCGAGACGGCCGGCGCCGATTCCATCACGCTGCACCTGCGCGAGGATCGCCGCCACATCCAGGACGCCGACGTCGCCATCCTGCGCCAGGCGCTGAAGACCAAGATGAACCTGGAGATGGCCGTCACCGGGGAAATGCTCGGCATCGCCGTCGCTCTGAAGCCGCAGGACGTCTGCCTGGTGCCGGAACGCCGCGAGGAGCTGACCACCGAAGGCGGCCTCGACGTGACCGGGCAGATGCCAAAAATCACCGACGCCTGCAAACGTCTGGCGGATGCCGGCATCTGCGTCTCGCTTTTCATCGACGCCGACTTCGCGCAGCTCGACGCCGCCCTGCGCTGCGGCGCGCCTGTCGTCGAAATCCACACCGGCGCCTACGCCGACGCCGCGACGGACGCTGCGCGCGCCGCCGAGTTCGAACGCATCCGCGCGGCCGTCGCCTACGGCCGCAGCATGGGCCTCACCGTCAACGCCGGCCACGGCCTCACCTATCACAACGTCCAGGCCGTCGCCGCGCTGCCGGGCATCCACGAACTCAACATCGGCCATGCTATCGTCGCGCAGGCCCTGTTCACGGGCTGGCATGCGGCCGTCGCGGAGATGAAGCGGCTGATGGTGGACGCGGCGGGCTGACGGCCGCGGCCGGCGCGGGTCGCCGTCGCGGCCGCGGGCCGGTAACATAGGGGCTCGTTCCGCAACCAACCCGCCGGCTCGCGCGCGGCGCGCCACGCGCCTTCCGCACGCGCGGCCCGGCGCATCCCCCGTATGAACGCTACGCTCCCGCATTACATCGAATCGCTGCTTGCCGCATCCTGGCTGCCGCAGGTGATGACGGTCCTGGCCGTCGTCGTCGGTCTCAACGTCGTCGCCGGTGTCGTGCTGCGCTACGCCGAAAAGCTGACGGCGCGGACTTCGACGGTATGGGACGAGGCGCTGGTCAAGGCCGCCCGCAGCCCGGTCACGCTCATTCTCTGGACGGCGGGCGTGGCCTACGCCATCCGGGTCGTCGATACGCATCTGGGGCTGGCGGTGCCCGATATGGTCGGGCAGGTCATGCGCAGCCTGATCATCATTGCGCTGGCCTGGTTCCTGTTGCGCCTGATCAGCCAGGTCTCGCGCGGCGTGCTCGCCCGCAGCGAGGCGGCCGGACAGGGCGTCGACCGCACCACGGTCGACGCCCTGTCCAAGCTGGGCCGGGTGGTCGTGCTGGTCGTGGCCCTGCTGGTCGTGCTGCAGCATCTCGGCTTCAGCGTGTCGGGCGTGCTGGCGTTCGGCGGCATCGGCGGCATCGCCGTGGGTTTCGCCGCCAAGGACATGCTGGCCAATTTCTTCGGCGGGCTGACCATCTATCTGGACCGGCCGTTCACGGTGGGCGAATGGATCCGCTCGCCCGACAAGCAGATCGAAGGCACGGTCGAATACATCGGCTGGCGGCATACGCGGGTGCGCGCGTTCAACAAGAATCCGATCTACGTGCCGAACGCGCTGTTCACCAGCATCGTGGTGGAGAACCCGACGCGCATGACCAACCGGCGCATCAAGGAAACCATCGGCATCCGTTATGCCGACATCGACAAGGTGGCGGGAGTCGTATCCGACGTGAAGGCCATGCTGAAAGCGCATCCCGAAATCGACACGGGCGCGACGATCATCGTCAACTTCAACCAGTACGCGGCGTCCTCGCTCGACATCCTGGTCTACGCTTTCACCAGGACCAAGGAATGGGTCCGTTTCCACGAGATCAAGCAGGACGTGCTGCTCAGGATCGCCGGCATCGTCGAGGCGCATGGCGCGAAGCTCGCGCTGCCTGCCCGTGCGCTGCATATCGAGACCGGAACGGCGGAACCCGCGGAGCCGTCCGGGCCGCCTGCGTGAACGCGGGTCAGACGGCCGCGGTTCGCGCGGCGCGCTTCACTTGCGTCGCTGCCACCAGACGTAGCCGCCGATGACGAGCGCGACGAAGACGAGCACGCCGACGGTGATGTGGTGCTGGTATTCGCGCAGGAGTGCCTCGTTGCCGCCGAGCAGGTAGCCGAGCAGGGTCAGGACGATGGACCACAGCCCGGCGCCGAGGCAGGTGTAGAACGAGAAGGTGGCGAGATTCATCCGCGCGAGGCCGGCGGGGATGGAGATCAGGTGGCGGATGCCCGGGATGAGGCGGCCGGTGAAGGTGGAGACGGCGCCGTGCCTGTCGAAGAAGCGGTCGGTCTTGTGCAGCAGCTCCGGACGCACGAAGAACCAGCGGCCCCAGCGTTCCAGAAAGGGGCGGCCGAGCCACAGCGCGACGACGTAGTTGAACGAGGCGCCGACCAGGCTGCCGACGGTGGAGGCCAGCACGATCAGCCAGAAATGCATTTCGCCCTGATGCGCGAGATAGCCGGCGGGGATCAGCACCAGTTCGCTCGGCACCGGCAATACGGTCGATTCCAGCGCCATCAGAATGAAGATGCCGGTATAGCCCCAGTCGTGAACCGTAGCGATGATCCAGTCGATGAACTCGTGCATGGTTGGGGGTCAGGATTCAGGGGTCGGGGGTCAGGATTCAGGGGTCAGGGAATGGGCGGCTTCGCCGCGCCTCATGAATTCATGCAACGCGGCGAAGCCGCACAAAGCCCCCTGATCTCTGGCCCCTGAATCCTGACCCCTGACCCCTAAACAACCGCCTCTTCCTTCTTCACCGTCGGCTTGATGAAGTGCTCGCGCTTGACGCCGAACATCAGCAGCAGGGGCGAGGCGACCAGGGTGGACGAGTAGATGCCGAACAGGATGCCGATGGTGAGCGCGAGCGCGAAGTTGTGCAGGGCTTCGCCGCCGAAGAAGAACATCATCAGGACGACGATCTGCGTCGAGCCGTGGGTGATGATGGTCCGGCTCATGGTGCGGGTGATGGCGTCGTTGATGATGTGCGGCACGGTCGCGCCGCGCATCTTGCGGATGTTTTCGCGGATGCGGTCGAAAATGATGACGGATTCGTTGACCGAGTAGCCGAGGATGGCGAGCACGCCGGCCAGCACGGTAAGCGTGAATTCCCACTGGAAAAACGCGAACATGCCGAGAATGATGACCACGTCGTGCAGGTTGGCCAGCATGCCGGCGACCGCGAAGCGCCACTCGAAGCGCACCGCGAGATAGGCCATGATGCCGAACGAGACGACCAGCAGCGCGAGCGCGCCGCTGTCGTAAAGCTCCTTGCCTACTTGCGGGCCCACGAAATCGACCCGCAGCAAGGTGATCTTGGGGTCGTCCGCATGCAGCGCGGCCATGACGCGGTTGCTGGTGTCCGCAGTCGATGCGCCGGCCTTGACGGGCAGGCGGATCAGCACGTCGCGGCTGGTGCCGAAGTTCTGTACCGAGATCTCCGGCAGGCCGGCTTTTTCGAGCGAAGCCCGGATGCGCTCGATGTCGGCGGTCGCGACCGTCTGCACTTCGATCAGGGTGCCGCCGGTGAAATCGACGCCGAGATTGAGCCCTTTCGCCCACAGCGCCCAGATTGCGAAAAAGAACGTGGCGAGCGAGATGAACGTGGTCGTTTTTCCCCAGCTCATGAAGGGGATGGTTTTCTTGAACGGGAAAAACTCCAGCATGGCAGGTCCTCAGATCGATAGTTTGGCGAGTCGCGCCTTGCGGCCGTAGGTCAGGTTGACCATCGCACGCGAGATGGTCACGGCGGAGAACATGGACGTGAGGATGCCCAGGCAGAGCACGACGGCGAAACCGCGCACCGGGCCCGAGCCCAGCCAGAAAAGCGACAGGCCGGCGATGAAGGTGGTGACGTTGGCGTCGAGAATCGTGGCCCAGGCGCGTTCGTAGCCGGCGTGGATCGCCGCCTGGGGCGTCGCGCCGTTGCGCAGCTCCTCGCGCACGCGTTCGTTGATCAGCACGTTGGCGTCGATCGCCATGCCGAGCGTCAGCGCGATCGCCGCCATGCCGGGCAGCGTCAGTGTGGCCTGGATCATCGACAGCAGCGCGATCAGCAGGAAGCCGTTAATGGCGAGCGCGATGGACGAGAACAGGCCGAACACGCGGTAATAGATAATCATGAACACGACCACCGCGGTGAAGCCCCAGATGTTGGAGTGGAAGCCCTTCTCGATGTTCTCGGCGCCCATGCTGGGGCCGACCGTGCGTTCCTCGACGATCTGCATCGGCGCGGCCAGCGCGCCGGCGCGCAGCAGCAGGGCGACGTCCGACGCTTCCTGCGCGTTGGCCATGCCGGTGATCTGCACCCGGCCGCCGCCGATCTCTTCGCGGATCACCGGCGCGGTGATCGCCTCGGCGCGGCCTTTCTCGATCAGCAGGATGGCCATGCGCTTGCCGACGTTCTCGCGCGTCACCTCCTTGAAGATGCGCGCGCCCTTGCCGTCGAGATTGACGTGCACGGCGGCCTGGCCGCTGTTGCTGTCGAAGCCGGGCGAGGCGTCGGTGATGGAATCGCCGGTCAGCACCACGTCCTTCTTGACCGCGATCGGGAAACCTTCGCGGCTGGGCACGATGTCGTCGCCGAACGGCGCCTGCCCCTGGCTGAGCTGCATGGGGTCGG
>Ga0228535_1001719_pt1 | contig 29104 bp, 28 predicted proteins | sample SJ1metagenome_FD_168457 | JGI IMG/M metagenome (GOLD analysis project Ga0228535, IMG submission 168457) | Enriched culture of PCE-dechlorinating microbial communities from Ithaca, New York, USA - SJ1 | ecosystem: Engineered > Modeled > Simulated communities (microbial... > Unclassified | place...
AAAATTAAAAAACGTGTGTCTATGGTTTTTGGGATTTTTACCTCGTTACCTAAAGTAAAATCCCAATATTATGGGCTTCTTTTTTGCGTTTACTCTCAAATGTGCCTATTAACTGTCGAACTCCGGTTTTAAAGCCCATCAATAAAGAACGCCTGACCAAAATAATAAAAGAAGCCGCCCAGCGCATCGAAATGCAGATGAGCGCCGATTCTCCCTACCTGGCGCGCAACAAAACGGTCATAAAAACCGGCGACGGGCTGGCCTTTATCGACTGGAACGATGTTTATTTTATCGAAAAGCAGGGCCGGAGGGTTTTAATTCACGGCCGGCACGGAGCATGCAAGGCCCGGTGTCTCCTCCATGAGCTGGAACCTTTTCTTCCCGAACAATTTATCCAGGCCCACAAGTCTTTCATTGTGAATCGGGATAAAATTTATCTTCTGCGCGACGTGGGCAATCAGTCCTTTGAAGTCTCCTTTAGCGGTTATGAACCGGTGGCGCTTATGAGCCGGGCCAAATTCCGGGAATATCACCGAGATTTTGCTCCTTCATTATAAGGTTAATAATAGTTGATATGCCATCTATTCCCATGGCATTTACCTCCACCCTTTTTATTTCTATGTCAGTTATTCCAAATCCGAATATTTGCATGTTGTCGAAGACCTTAAAATGCTGTAATATTAGTTTAATGCTGCAATATACAAAATGACGATGAAAGGGACTAGTAAGCTGATCCTTGGGCTACAGAGAACCGCTGTTTGGTGTGAGGCGGTCGAAGAGGCAAGCCGAACTCATCCTGGAGTTGCCGACCGAAATCATTTGCGAAAGTAGGCTCGGACGGAACTTCCACCGTTGAAAGGAAGGGGCTATCGGATCTAAAAGATCCCGTATTCTAATGGAGTGAACGGCATTAGCCGTTAATTTGAGTGGTACCGCGGAGTTAAACCCTTCGTCTCAGAGTTCTGAGCGAAGGGTTTATTTTTTATCGAGGAGCACCATGGAAGAAGGAGGAGCAATATGTTAGAACTACGAATCAACGGGTTTGGCGGGCAGGGCTCGGTTACCCTGGCTCACTTGTTAGCGCAGGCTGCGCTGGAAAACGGAGAGCGGGGACAGGCCTTGCCTTTCTTCGGGGTGGAACGCCGCGGAGCGCCGGTGCGGGCAGCGGTGCGCATGTCCCCCACCACTATCCACGCCCACAGTCAATGCGAGCTGCCGGACTATGTGGTAGTGATGAGCGAAAAACTCACCGAAGCGGCGGTCAGGGAAGGCATTTCTGAGCTCGGCACCGTGATCATCAATGCCCCCTCTGCCGTAACCGTGGAAAAGCATCCTACCTGGCAGGTGGATGCCGAGGCCATCGCCCACGAAGCCGGATTATTTTCCGCCGACGGACCCTTAATCAATATTCCACTGTTTGGCGCGGTGTGCCGGGTGCTAAACATCCCGCAAAATATTATGGAACAAACCATCTTGAATAAATGGCCGGGCAACAACGAGCGCAATCTGGGCGCCGCTGGCAAGGCTTATAACACTGTAACGCAGATTAGCGTATAGCGGGTTTTTAAGCAGCGGGGAATATCTTATCGCCTCGTTATATTTGGATTAGCGAAAGGAATGGAAAAATGAAATCAGTTACTAAAGCCTACCGGCCCATTTCCTGGCCGATGAAGGGAGCCGGCGGTGACACCGGTTCCTGGCGAGTGCACCGTCCGGTCGTGGATTCTCAGATATGCAACAAATGCCAATTTTGCTGGGTATATTGTCCGGAAGCGGTCATTGACCGCAAAGAAATTACGATTGATTACCGCTACTGCAAGGGCTGCGGGGTGTGCGCCACGGAATGCCCCACCGGCGCAATCAGCATGCAAAAGGAGGAGTAGCAGTATGAAAACAGCGCAAGTTAGAATGGAAACCGGCGCCTATGCCGCCGCGCTGGCCGTAAAAAGCGCCCGGGTGGACGTAGTACCCGGCTACCCCATCACCCCCCAGACCAGCATTATGGAAGCGGTGGCCGCCATGGTTGAAAATGGCGAGTTGAACGCCCGCTTCATTCCGGTGGAAGGCGAACACAGCGTTCTGGCCGCTGCCGTGGCCGCAGCTGCTGCCGGCGCCCGCGTTTTCACAGCCACCTCGGCTAACGGCCTGCTGTATATGCACGAAGTTTTACACATGGCTTCCGGCGGACGTCTGCCGGTGGTAATGTGCAATGTCAACCGCGGTATTTTTGCCCCCTGGACCCTGTGGGCCGATCATCAGGACTCATTTGCCCAGCGCGATACCGGCTGGATCCAATATCACTGCTCCTCCAATCAGGAGGTGTTCAACACCATTTTGCAGGCCTTCCGCGTGGCCGAACAGATCAATATCCCGGTGATGGTCAACTTTGACGGTTTTGCCATCTCCCATTGTCTGATGCCCCTCACCCTGCCAGCACAGGAGGATATCGACCGTTTCCTGCCCCCGCATGAACCGGAATGGCGGCTCGACCCGGCTCATCCCTCTTCCTTCAGCAACGTGACCATGGCATCCGAATACGCGCCCTTCCGCCAGATGCTGTCCGACGATATCATGGCGTCTATCCCGCTGGTAAAGCAGGCGGCCCAGGAATACAAGGATATCACCGGCATGTGGGATGGCGACACCATCGACACCTACCGCCTGGAAGACGCCGAAGTGGTAGCCTTTGCAGTCAACAGTATGGCAGCCGAATTAAGACTTTCCATCGATATCCTGCGCGAGCAGGGCATCAAAGCCGGCCTGTTGCGGCCGCGCCTGTACCTGCCCTTCCCGGCCGAGGATATCATCAAGGCCCTGCCGCAAAACGCGCAGGTGATGGTACTGGATCGCAACTATAACTTCGGCCACCCCGGCGGCATTTTGGCTGCCGAGCTGAAAAGCGTTCTCTTTGGCCGACGCAACGACATCACGGTTAAAAACCGGGTAATGGGCATTGGTGGCATCGATCTGACCCGCCGCTTCATGGCCGCCGAGATCCGCGCCATGATGGATGAATAAAAAACCTAGACCATGAAAGGAATGGATGAGATATGGCTACCAGTATTAAAAAATTACCGGATATTGAGCAGGTTTTAAGCGGCAACGGGGCCTGCGGCGGCTGCCCCGCCACAATGGCCTTGCGCATCGTGGGCAAGGCTTTAGGGCCAAACGCCATTATGCTGCTGACCCCCTCCTGCTCGGTAGCCAGCATGGGCATGACCCCCAAGCTGGGATACAACTGGCCCTGTATTAATATTACCTTTGCATCGGCTGGCTCTTCGGCTTCCGGTATTACCCACGCACTTGAAATAATGAAGGAAAAAGGCCGCCTGCAAGGCGAACTGCCCACCGTATTCAGTTGGGTGGGCGATGGCGGCACCTATGACATCGGCTTCCAGGCCCTTTCGGCCGCCGCCGAGCGCAACGATAATATCATTCACTTTTGTTATAACAACGAAGCCTACAGCAACACCGGCGTGCAACGCAGCGGCGCCACCCCGCGCGGCAGCTTCACCACCACCACCCCCACCGGCAAGCGCCAGCCCAAGAAAAACATGGCCCTGCTGATGCTGGAGCACAATATTCCCTACGTGGCTACCGCCACCGTGGCTTACCCCGGCGACCTGTACGACAAGGTGGTAAAAGCCAAAAACATCCCTGGCATGAAATACATCGAGATTCTGGCTCCCTGCTATTTGGGCTGGCAGTTCGACATGCCTGACACCGTGCAGATGAGCCGTATGGCTGTGCGCAGCGGCGCCTGGTTGTTATGGGAAGCGGAAAATCGCCAGATCAGCTTTAATAGCCCCAGCTCGCTTATCATCAGCGGTAAAAAAGGCGCGGTACCGGTGGATGAATACCTGATGAAGCAGGGTCGCTTCAACCGCCTGCTTAAAGGCCCCGACGCTGCGCAGCGCATCGCCGAAATTCAAGGCGACATCGACCGCGAGATCGCTTTTATGCGGGAACGGGCGAAGATTACGATTTAGTTTCATGATATTTATAGCCAGCGAGACGGTCCTTTTGGTTGCTTCTGAACCAAAAGGACCGTCTTTCTTGGCTTTTCCCTGGCTTTTGTTTATTTGATCATGCCCATGGCCCGGTAGGTTTCTTCATCCATCTCTCCAGTAACCTTTAAACCGTGCCACACTTGAAAGTACTTTATAGACAGCTCGGTCATATTGCCAAAGCGTCCATCGGCCCGGTCCAGTTCGATCCCCAGTTCTTTCAACCGGCTTTGAACGTAAACCACCTGTTGACCGTAGGAATTCTTTTTAAGTTTGATTGGCTTCAGGTCTTTCGGGAACATTTTGCCGTTCTCGACTATCCTCACCGTAATGCCCAGCGGCACCTGGGGATACAGCTTTTCTACGTCCCGGTTGAACATGCGAATGCAGCCGTGCGAGGCGTAGGTGCCTATCGAATAAGGCTTATCGGTTCCATGAATGCCGAAAATCCCCCAGGGTACGTTTAATCCCATCCAGCGGGTGCCAAAACCGTTTCCCCAGTGGGTGCTCTTCTGTACGACCCTCCATTCTCCCAATGGAGTCGGGGTCTCGCTTTTGCCCACCGCTACTGGATATTTTACGATTACCTGACCTTCTTCAACCAGTTTTATAGTTCGAGTGGCTACGTCGATTTCCAGATACAGACGTTTTTTATCGGGTATGGTACTGTCAATAGGCAGATTGGGTTCACCGTCAGGTCCATAGAAAAGGTTTTTCCAGACTACGTCAGAAACCGCCCCGTTGGCCTCCAGGCCGTTGGCCAGCTGAAACATACGGATGGCGGAACTGGTTTCAAGATTGTAATAGCCGGTGGTCTCAAGATCATAGCCCAGTTCTTTCAGACGGGCCTGCACCATCCACACCGCTTCCCCGTATACAGGCGGCTCTTGAAGATAAAGGGCTGGATAGTCGGTTCTATCAATGCTAGAGGGAGCATCGTCAGGTTGAGGTTCATTATACAAGGCGCAGCTATTTAAAGGATAGACCCCCAACGTGAATATCATTGCCAACAACAAAATTACGCTCAATTGGCTTTTCACGTACTTCACCCTCCCCGGCTTTTTCCTGGGATGCGAATATCAGCCAATGGCATACCATCCCTTATCTATGTATTTTTAGACGGTCGGAAATATAACTGTAAATTCCAGGCTCTGATAGGCCTAAAAAATAGCTGAAGCAGGAGGATTAGGACATCCGCTTCCCCCTGCTCCGATCAAGGAATATACTTATTAGTCCGAACATACCGTCCACCTCCTGACACCGAATCGCTTTTTTGGGCAACTCGTTATCAAAGGCTCCGCCTGGTTTATGCCCTGGAATTAATTCAGACCAGGCCTAAAGATTCCTGGTTTGGGCTTGCAGTTCATCCAGCGAGTAGATCGGGGGCTGGCAGGTGTGCCCGCTGCACAGGTAGGCTATGACCCGCTCAGGTTCTCCTTTAAGCGATTGCAGGCTGGGAAGGATATCGTACTCTGCCGGGTCAACGCTTGCTTCCTTAAATAAGATCTGGGTAAAAGGGCGGTAAGCAGAGGCCATTTCATCAAGCATTGCCAGCGTAGCGGTCTGGTCACGCTCCCCGATTATTGTGATTTCACTTCCTGGAACCAGATAGTATAGCAAAGCCATCAGGTAAAAAGTGTGACCGCCGGGCGCCTCGTTCGCCTGTCCAGCAAAATATTTCATCAAGCGGGCTGCACGTTCTTCCAAATCCAGGCGCCCGGTCAGACGCGCCAGGCGCAGTAAATTCAAAGCGGCGACGGAATTGCCCGAGGGCAGAGCTCCGTCATAGAGCTCTTTAGGTCTATGAATAAGCTGTTCGGCGTCTGATCCATAGAGGAAAAAGCCCGCCGAATGATCATCCCAGAAATATTTAATCATTTCATCATTCAACTCCAGGGCGGTTTTTAAATCCCGGGGATTAAAGCCGACCTGGTAAAGTTCAAGCAGAGCCCAGATCAAAAAAGCATAGTCATCGAGATAGGCTTCGTAGCGAGATTCACCCTCCCGGTAGCGGGCCAGCAAACGTCCGGCCGGCCGCCGCATACGGGTCAAGATGAAATCAACTGCATCCCGGGCTGCTTGCAGGTAGGAAGGGTCTTTTAGAACCCGGGCGCCAATAGCCAGGGCGCCTATCATCAGGGCATTCCAGGCGCAAAGAATCTTGTCATCTTTTCCCGGCTTGCTCCGTTCCTCCCGTTTTACCCGCAGTGCTTCCCGCATCCGCTTCAGCCTTTCCCTTTCACCGGGCTCGGGCAGCCTGTGCAGCAGGTTGGGCACGTTTGCCCCTTCAAAATTGCCTTCCTGGCTGATCCCGTAAGTCCTGCAGAATTCTGCTGCTTCATCTCCCAGAACCTCTGCCACCTGCTCGGGGCGCCACACGTAAAAACGCCCCTCTACTCCTTCACTGTCGGCATCCTCACCCGAGTAGAAGCCCCCCTCGGGCGAGCGCATATCTTTAAGGACATAGCTAAACACCTCACGAGCCACATCACAATATATTTCCCGCCCGCCAAGCTGAAAGGCTTCAAGATAGGTCATAGCCAGCAGGGCGTTGTCATAGAGCATCTTCTCGAAATGGGGAATCAACCATTGCCGGTCCGTTGAATAGCGGGCAAATCCACCCCCCAGGTGGTCGTAGATTCCTCCCCGATACATGGCTTCTAGCGTCTTGTCCACCATCATTAGGGCCTTTTCTTCCTTGTAGTGGTGATGATAGCGAAGTAAAAACAAAAGCTGATGGGGGGACGGAAATTTGGGCGCCCGGGTAAATCCGCCGTACTGGGGGTCAAAACTCTTGGCCAGGTAATGGTAGGCTTGCTGCAGCAGCTTTTCATCCAGTGCTCCGTCCCATCCGGCATTTCCATCACGCTTGAGCCATTCGCGGATCCTCTCTCCGGCAGTTTCAACCGATGTCCGGTCGTTTTCCCAAATATCTCTGATCCTTGGCAGCAGCTCATCCAGCCCGGTCATCCCCCGCTGGCTGGAAGGAGGCAGATAAGTTGCCGCAAAAAACGGCAGCTTTTCCGGTGTTATCACAATAGTCAACGGCCAGCCCCCGTGCCCGTTCAGAGCCTGGCATACCGACATGTATATCGAGTCAATATCCGGCCGCTCCTCCCGGTCCACTTTTATTGAGACAAAGCCTTCATTCAATAAATCAGCTATCAACTTACTCTGGAACGATTCTCGGTGCATCACATGGCACCAGTGACAGGCGGAATATCCAATACTCAAGAAAATCGGCTTGTCTTCCCTTTTCGCTTTGTCAAAGGCTTCTTCCCCCCAGGCGAACCAGTCCACGGGATCATGGGCGTGCTGGAGCAAATAAGGGCTTTTTTCGTTTATAAGGCGGTTTGTATCTGACATGACTTCAACTCCCGTTATTATTATCCCTCGCTTAGTTTTGTGAGTTCTGCAGGCGTTTATGTGTTTAGATTCCTTATGATATTAAACTTTACGGAATTTTCTTGAAATAATTGTTAAGCACTCATAATTTCAGCCATTTCAAGTTTAGTTTAGAGAACATCAATTCCTTTACTAAATCAAAGGACTAATTTGCCGATATTTAAATTATAACTATACGATTGCTGTTGTTCTGCTGTTATTCAGGCACTGTTTGACCTTGAAAAATTAAGTGAAATCCTTTAGGGTAAATTCTTTCGTATGATGAAGGACAAACGGTTTAATGAAGTTGATAATTAAATCGGTTATTTTAAGGTAGGACGAGATATTATGGAACAAAAAGTCGTAAAGCCATACCACCTGTTTAATCATCAAGGCCGCTGGTATGCCATCAATATTGAAGAGATGTGTACCTGTTCAATAGATGAAAAAACAGCCGGGGCACTAACAGCGATTACCGCTGATCCGGATGCTCCAATAGAGCCTCTCATGGAAGAACAACTTGACAAACTGGGATTGCTATCGATAGAAGAGGAACAAAATCCTAAAGCCAAACCCGGAAAATATAAAGAACCCGTTCCTGTTGTAAATATGACTCTTTTACTTACCCAGTCCTGCAATTTAAAGTGCGTTTACTGTTATGGAGACGGCGGTAAATACGGCGCTGGTGGCATGATGGAAGAAAGCACTGCTTTTCAGGCCGTTGACTGGATGCTGGAACAATCGGGAAAAATCAAAAAGCTGTATATCGGCTTTTTCGGCGGCGAACCTTTCCTGAACTTTCCTCTGATGAAAGCAGTTGTGGAATACGCTGAAAAAAGAGTGCAGGAGATGGATAAGCAAGTTGTTTCCCATACTACCACTAATGCGACTCTTTTGGATGATGAAAAAATTGTCTTTATAAAAGAACACCAGATACAGGTCATGATCAGTTTTGATGGTCCCCAGGAGATACAAGATGCGCAACGTCCTTATGTAAACGGCGCAGGGACATATGACTCCACTGTACCCAAAATAAGAAAACTGCTGGCAGTATTGCCCGAAGCCCCCGGCCATGCAGTAATCCTCGGCAATACCGATCCCCAATATATAAAAAATGCCTTGCAGGAAATAGGCTTTGAACAAATTTCCGTTATGCCGGTTTCCCAATCCCTGTTTCAAGGAAAGCCAGGGAACCCAAACTCAGACAGAGACACCCGGGTTCTCCTACAGGCGCTGGAAGAAGAGGCCGAAACATGGATGCGTCTTGCCAGAAATAGAGATAGGGAAGCTTTAAAGAGTTTCACGGATAAGAGTCAGTTATATCAAGGATTGATCGCTTTGTTACATAATACTAAAAGGCGCCATGCCTGCGGGGCCGGTCTTGGATTGGCGGGGGTCTCATGTACGGGGGATATCTATTTATGTCACCGTTTCGTAGGGCAGGATGAATACAAATTGGGCAGTGTCTTCGCCCAGGGCCTAAACCGGGAAAAATATCAAAAAAGTCCTACAACCGGCAATGGGAAATGCACCGCTTGTTTTGCAAGGTATTACTGTGCCGGAGGATGCAAGCATGACAACGCCGGGTCTTGCGGGTCGATAAGCGAACCTTCCGAGGATATGTGTCGTTTGAGATGTCGGGAACTTGAACTGGCCGCAACCATCATTGGCAGGCTGGAGGATGAGGATAAGGCGTTTCTGGTAGAGCAGCAAATCTTTCCTCCCAAGCCATGCCCGCTAGATTTTTAAAAAACTTTCTACTTTCACCGAATCACCCAGGATACACGCCCTGGCTAAGCTTAACAGGAGGGGAATTATGCCGATTACGGCCAGAGATTCTACAATCTACACTCCAGGAGATTACTTTCGCGGGCTGCGCGCTGATGCAGCCTTGCATAACCTGTATGGCCGGGATGATAGCGGCCATTATAAAACACTTGCTGAAACGCTTAACTTTATCGCCCCGGCTAGAACATTCATTCTAGAAAGTCCGATTGGCGAAAACGCCAACGATGGCGGTTACTCTCTATATATAGACCGTCATGATTGGGGTGAGCTAGTTAACAAAGCAGAGCATTCATTGAAAATCTTACCTGAAAACTTTAGAGTTAATTCGGTTTGGCGGCGCATATTAAACTTCGCCGATCAATGGTACACGGGCGAATCTCTATGTAAAGACCTGGCTGAAGGGCTTTGGTTCGAATTTGATGTATCCGGCCCACCTCCAGGTTTACCTGTTCCCAGTGTTTTTTTCGGCGTTGAGAACAATAGCGTTGACAACTCTGTTACGGCAATTTTGAAAGGACTTGCCGCTTTTAATTATGACTTGCCATCCGTACAGAGAGATTTGCTGGTCACTTGCTTACGAACGATGGGTCCTTTGTGTTCGTCGTTTCAGGTGGGATTGATGCTTTCCCGTCCGGCATCACCATTGCGATTATGCGCGTTTAACGGCAAGCTGTCAGAGGTATTGACCGGTTTGAAAGATTTAGGAATTACTACCCTGGAAGATTATCCTGATTTTCAACAGGAATTTCTCCATCTGGCACCCCGTTTTTTGGCGGTAGACCTTGATATCGGTACTGTTTTCGGTCCCAAAGTAGGTATTGAACTCAAGTATACGCCAGTTAATACAGTTCGCGAACAGCGGGAAAACCCCAGCGGGCCGGCACTTCTTGAATTGTTGGTGGATAAAAAGTGGTGTTTGCCGAATAAAAGTCAAGCCATATTAAACTGGCCCGGTGGCTCTAAATACCATCCAGATCCTGATGACTTCTGGAGCCCGCGAAAAATAATCTTACGCGTCATCAGCCATATCAAAATAGATTTTCAGCCAGGGAGACCGCCTCGTGCCAAGGTATATTTGACATACGGTTCTTAGTGATATTCCGGGATGTTAAAATATATTTACGGCCTTCGGGCTGTACGTTTCGTGATAGACTACTGCAGTTCAAGATACCATTAATTAAAACAATCAGATCGCTCGATGAACGATCTGATTTAAGTTGCCCGGGTTTGCCCAATATCTTTTAGTAAATGCCGTGATAAGTGATCCTATGGTGGGTGCCCATGATGGTCAGTCTGCCTTTAATTAACTGTTAAATCCCCACCCCGGAACATACGTACACTGGCGCCGCGTTTGGGGCTTATCGTCCCAACATGCGTTGCCGCCTCCCGCCACTTCGTACAATTCATCGTCCGATATCTCGTTCGCTGCCGCATCTACCTCGGCTTTGGTAAAATCAAACCCCGCTGTTTTAACGAAGGCCAGGCGTTCCCCGGAATCCTTGCACGCAATGACCTTTTCGGCAAAATCCTCATCCGTTTTCATTCTTTCAATAAATTTTTTGGCAGATTGGATACTCAAAACCAAATCCTCCTTTTAGATAAATAAGAACAGCATGATAAACATATCGTATATACAGAATATATTCATGAGTTATCGGGCTGAAGTATTTCAATTGCTTAGTTTGGGAATTTGGAGGGAGATTATATGCGCTTTCGAATCAACACTACGCCTGTGAAAAAAAAAAGAGCCCATCAAAGGCTCTTAAATATACTCCTGTTTACCAAATATCAACTTTACTGAAGACCGTTAATGCTCGACTCTCTGATCTTTATGGCGTTGTAGAAAAAACCGAATCCAAATCTGATATCATTACTTCCGCACTGGTCAATTGTGATGGAATCCCGGCTCGGATTGTTTTCGTTCGCAACCGCCATAACAAACGTGAATGGTTAGCTATACTGTCAACTGATATCACGATTTCCGAAGAGGAAATCATCGGATTTACGGTATGCGTTGGGACATTGAAGTCTACTTCAAAATGTGCAAATCATTCCTGGGTTTAGCCAAGGAGTTTCAACTGCGCAGCTACGACGGAATGGTCGCGCACACTACCTTGGTCAGCATACGCTACATGCTGTTAAGCGTAGAAAACCGAGACAACAAAGATAATCGCACTGCTGGCGGTATTTTCTATGATCTTTGTGCCGAGATTGAAAATGTTACTTTTACGCAGTCACTGTCACTTTTGCTAAATATTTTGGCCCAATCACTACGTAAGAAATTGTCGATTATTAGAACTGATTATAAGTTAGGAGAAGTAGTTAGCAGAGATGATTTTGAAAAGCCTTAAACAAATATCATAAAAGGAGGTAAGGAGGCAATTTCCCCAAAGCCCATCATATAGGTGTTATAGAGCAAGATAATGTACTCAATAATTGGTTTCATTTATTTACATGGCACCAGTGACAGGTAGAGTAACCGATGGAAAGGAACACCGGCCGGTCTTCCCGTTTAGCCTTGGCAAATGCCTTCTCCCCCCCAGGGGTACCAGTCTACGGGGTTATGGGCGTGCTGCAGGAGATAAGGCGACCTTTCATTTGCCAATCTATTAAGCTCTTTATTTTTCGTTGCCATGGGACACTTCCTTTAGAAAAAATGATATACAGCAATATTCTAGCCAATTATAAAAGAAAAATCCCACAAGGGGAGTGGGATATGATAAATTAAATCTCTGGGTGTTATTGTCAAAATTTATCCGATTAAAGCAAGCTGATCCCCGCGACCATCATGGTTATCGCGGTAATTTTGACAAAGGTCGTCTGCTCTCCGGATAAAATGTAGCCAACACTTCATAGCTCTATTCTGGCAATACCGTCAATCCTGTCAAAATGCTTATCGAACGAGTATATCTCGGTTATCTCGCGTTGCAGCATTTGACTAGCCGTAAACGCATCCGACCAGTCTATTTTTTTATCCACATAAATATCCAAAGCGTTTAATGCCAGATCTTTATCAGAAAATATTAACCCCTGCAAACTTAATATCGCTGTAATCCATTCCCGAATATCTTCTTTTGTTTGTTTGTAATATCCTTCAAGAATCCAAATGATATCCGCCAGAATAATGTCAGGTAAAAATACATCTTCGTTTCCTTTTTCAACTCTTTTGAGTAATTCCTCAGCCTGCTTAGCCTGTTTCGGAATATCGTTGGTCAAATATCTCAAGATAACGTTTGCATCAATGGTTCTCACGATAACGAGCCTCCATTACCTGATTACGTGAAGCCTTAAAATCTTGTTCCCCATCAACTTTTACAACACCCCGCAAAGAGGATATTCCCCTCTGGTTAGTGGGGACCAGTTTAACGCCATCTTCCAATGGAATAATTCGTACATAACTCGCTTTGTTAATGTTATATTTCTGCCTGATCTCTTTAGGTAAGGTAAGCTGGCCCTTTTCTGATATTTTAGCAAGCGACATCTCTGTCATCTCCTTAAGATTTTTCTTTACTTTTATAGTATGTCATACTATCTCAAAAAGTAAAGCAGCTTTCTTTTGTTTAATTAACCTCACATTAGCGATTTTTGTGTTTTTCTAAAAGATATTACTGTTGCCAATATTAGGAGGCAATGTGTATAATTTAAATGACCGAACGACCGGTCATTTAAATTATACGAGAGGAAGTCATTCAGATGATTGAAAAAATAAAACAGCTGGATAATCGGAAGAAGCTTTTTTTGACAGGAATGATAGTCATCCTAATTCTATTTATTGCATTTAAGATGGTAAATGGCAAGGAAAATTCAGCGATTCAGGCTTCAAATATTACTACGGTTCAGGCAACACAAGTTCAACTGACTGATTCGGCATCGGTGCTGTATTTCAAAGCTACTCTGGAACCAGTAGAAGAAGCGGTGGTAAGCAGTAAGATATCCGGGCAAGCGGTTAAAGTAAATTTTGAGGACGGGGATAGGGTATCAGAGGGGCAGGTGCTGGTATCCTTGGACGATCAGAGCCTGCAAAACCAGCTTCAGGCCGCTCAAATCAACCTGCGAAAACTGCAAACCACCCTGAAATCTATGCAGCGAACCTATGATAGAAGCAAGACTCTTTATGAAAGCGGGGCCCTATCCAAGTCCGAATTTGAAAATACGGAAGCAGATCTAAGCATGGCTGAAGCGAATGTAGAAACGGAACAGGTTAACATCGCAGAAATTAACAATTCCATAAGTAATTCGGTTTTGCGTGCGCCCATAAGCGGTGAAATAGCAGAAAAAAACATTACCCTCGGCCAATACGCGAATCCGGGGACAGTCGCGGCTAAAATAAAAAACGACAGCACCATCAAAGCAGCGATCAATCTTAAGGAAAGTGACTTGAATAAAGTTAAAACCGGTCAAAAAGTCATGCTCAAATTATCAAAAGAGGACCCCAACGGATATGAAGGAATCGTCAAGGTTATTGCTTCTTCAGCCGACAGCGCCTCTAGAGTTTTTAGCTGCCTGGTTGAAGTAGATAATTCCGAAGGGAAACTTCATTCTGGTGTATTCGGCTACATAGAAATACCTGACCAGGGCCAGGGTCAAATCCTGGCCATACCGCTGGGGGCTCTCTCCGGTACTGAAGGGAATTATACCGTATTTGTCCTGGAAAACAATATGGCCCGCCAACGCTCGGTAGATATCGGAGAAATCCAGAACAATCAGGCCGAGGTCAGGTCAGGACTATCCACGGGGGAAACCGTAATTATAACCAATATAAACACCTTGCAGGATGGGGACCCTGTACAGATTGAAGGACAGGGGGTTTAAAGGTGTTTTTAACCAGCATCAGTCTCAAACGTCCTGTCTTTGCTTTTGTGGTAATCATTGCATTACTTGCTGTGGGAATAACCAGCTTTATTAACCTGGACATGAACGATATGCCGGAGACCAATATTCCCTATGTCATGGTGAGCGTAGGCCTGCCCGGCGCTTCTCCCGATCAGGTTGAGGCCAAGGTAACAAAAAAACTGGAAGAAGCGATAGGCCAGATTTCGGGTGTAAAGCATATTACCAGTACTGTAAACGAAGGTTCATCCATGACCACGGTTGAATTCGATGATACCCGTACGGTCGAAAGCGCCGCTCAGGATGTGCGAACCAAGCTAGACAGTATACGCGGCTCCTTACCCAGCGATATTAACGACCCGGTTATTTCCAAATTTGATATGAATGCCATGCCGATTGTTTCGCTGGCTGTTACCGGCGACCTTAGCACCAGGGACATGGCCAACCTGGTCAACGACACGATAGTGCCTGAACTGAATACGGTAACCGGAGTGGGCTCCATTACGGTCTATGGCTCACAGGACCGGGAAATTCAAATAAAACTGGATAAGGAAAAACTGGCCGCTTATAATCTGACCACCGATCAAGTTGTGGCCAGCCTGAAAAACGATAATATCGACAGCCCCAGCGGCAAGGTCAGCGACAGTTCCCGGGAGATTACCCTGCGCACCTACGGCAGCATCAAGAAAGTAGATGAGTTTAACGACATACTCATTGCTACCCGCAACGGAGTTGAAATACGGGTGCGTGATGTTGCCGAAGTGATTGACGGCTATGAAGACCGGAGCAGCGTATCGTATTGGAACAGCCAGGAATGTGTCGGAATCGATATCGTCAAGCAGTCGGGGGCCAATACGGTCACGGTTGCCGACAGCATAAAACAGAAATTAGCCCAGATACAGGCCACGCTTCCCGGCGGGGTGAAGATCGAAGTCGTAGATGATAATTCCGAAGATATAAGATCTTCGGTCAGCAATGTAGAAGAAACGATGCTCGAGGGATGCCTACTGGCCGTACTGGTAATATTTCTCTTCCTGCGGGGACTGGGAAGCACAGCCATCAGTGCTGTCTCTCTGCCCACTTCGATCATTACCACCTTTGCCGCTCTGAAGTTTATGAATTTTACTATCAATACCATGACCTTAATGGCCCTGTCACTTTCGGTGGGGCTTCTAATAGACGATGCCATCGTGGTTATCGAGAATATCGTGCGCCACCTGCACATGGGAAAGACGCCTTTTCAAGCGGCCAAGGAAGCCACCAGTGAAATCAGCCTGGCGGTCATGGCCACCACCTTCACCATAGTGGCCGTGTTTTTGCCCATGTCGACCATGGGCGGCATGCTGGGGAGCTTTTTCAAAGAGTTCGGGTTGACCATTGCTTTTTCCGTCCTGGTATCCCTGTTTGTTTCCTTCACTCTGGTACCCTTGCTGGCCTCCCGATATATCAAACATGAAGAGGAAAACCCGATCAAGGGACGTTTTGGCAAGTTCCTGGTCTGGTTCAACCTGCAGTTTGAATACCTGGCCGGTTATTACCGAAAAGTCCTGGAATGGGTTCTATCCAATCGTAAAAAGACCCTCATTATCACCGGCGTGCTGTTCTTACTGAGCCTGGCCACCATACCCCAGATGAGCATGAGTTTCCAACCGGCTCAAGATATGGGCCAGATCAATGTAAGCGCCAACCTGGATGCCGGTATGACTTTGGACGCAGCCCTTCAGAAAACCAAAAGCATTGAAGAAATTGTTCGTAAATATTCGGCTGTCAACGACATTTATACTACGGTTAAAGCCGACAAAATCAGTGTAAGTGTCAGGTTAGCCGATAAAGAGGATAGGAAGGAAAGCGCTGACGAAATTGCCCATCAAATGCGAACCGATCTGCAAAAGATCCCCGGGCTTGACCTGTCAGTTTCCGGAGCGTCCATGGGAATGGGTAGCTCTAAAAACTATACCCTCCACATTCAGGGTGAAGATTTTAATCAATTACTGGAATACAGCCAACAAGCCAAACAGGTGCTGGCCAGTATACCCGGTGCGGTTGATGTGGGCATAAGCTACAAAGCAGGAAAACCGGAAGCCAGGATGGACGTAGACCGCGATGCCGCAGCCGATTTGGGTATCAGCCCTACCTCGGTATCCAGCACCTTGGGCACCCTGTTCAACGGAGTGGTAGTCGGCCAGTACGAGGTGGGAAATGATCGCTACGATGTGCGGGTGCGCCTGACGGATGAGCAGCGGCGCGATCTGGACAGCTTTGACGGTATTTACGTATCCGGTACTAATTCCGGCGCCGGTATGGTTTCGCTTGATCAGTTGACGAAAAAGGTCTATACGACTTCGTCTTCCACCATCAACCGCTATGATAAGAGCCGGGAAATTCAAGTGCAAGCCAATTATGTGGGTATGACTTCAGGCGATTTGAGCGCTGCGTTCATGAGCAAATTGAACACTGAACTTAAGCCGCCGGGCGGTATAAGTTTCGGCATGGGCGGTGAACAGGCATCCATGCAGGAGTCTATGATGGGTCTGATACAGGCGGTGCTCCTGGGCATATTATTTATATTTTTGATTTTAGCCGCCCAATTTGAAAGCTGGATGGATCCTCTGGCCATCATGTTTGCGCTGCCACTGGCCATAATCGGCGCCATGATCGCACTATTTGTAAGCGGCGCGGGCCTTACCATGGTAGGCGGCATCGGAATTATCTTCCTTTTAGGTTTGGTAACGAAAAACGCTATACTGCTGGTGGATTTCATAAAACAAAGACGACATCAGGGGGTTGGGAGAAGAGAAGCCATATTGGAAGCTGGGCTTATCCGCCTGCGTCCTATTTTGATGACCACCCTGGCGATGATCGCCGGAATGCTGCCTTCGGCACTGGCTATGAGCACCGGTTCTGAACTAAGGCAGCCTATGGCTATCGCCATCATTGGCGGCCTGGTTTCTTCCACTCTGCTGACTTTGCTCGTGATTCCTGTTATATATACGCTTTTAGATGATGTCAAAGGCTTGCTGAAAAGAAAGCAACCGGGACAACAGCTTGCCTCTGATGAAAGCTGTGCGTAGAGATAAACACCAGGCAACCATAGCAGCCTGGTGATTTACGTTATGGTAACATATTGATAGATTCTTCAATAAGGGGGGATTACCCTGGCAAGGCCCAAAGATAAAGAAGAAATAATACTACAGGCGGCTTTAGAAGCTTTTATGGATAAAGGATTCCCAAACACCAGCATTAAGGATATAGCCCAATTAGCGGGTGTTGCTAAAGGTACCATTTACGATTACTTTGCCAGTAAAGACGATCTTTTTATTGAGACCATCAAGTACCGGAAGCAATTATTTAGTGATTTGGTTGCTGGAAAAGTATTCAATCAAGGAAATTTCTCGGATACGATTGATAAGTTCATGGATCTGATTGTAAGTGGCGAGGCCAGACAACAGATGCAGTGGATGGATATGGTTCTTATGGCTACTCCAGCATTAAAGTCGGAGTCTAAAAAACAGTTGCAGGACCTTCTGGGCAACTTTCGGCAAGCAGGCGTTGAGATTTGGAAAGATATACTCAGCATCGGTTTAGAAGAGGGAAAAATATCGATAGATTTGGATTTTGCAGCCGCCTGTGCTTTTTGCTTAACAGCAGCTTATAATGGCTATATATCTGATTTGACCGATATTCAATATGGCAAGGAAAAAGAAAGATTAACTAAATTTATACTCAATGGCATTGGCTATAAAGATAGTAAATAGAGAACATTAGTATATGGGTGCATAGGTAACGTAATTCATCTTTCTTCTTTGAAATTATATTTTTACAAAGCTCAATGAGCACTGCCGTGCTTCTCCAAATCCTCCATGCTCTCAGCACGGGATTTTCTGATATATACAGCAACATATCTGATAATGTGTTTTTGCTTTCCCAAATCCAATATGCTCACCTCCGTACTACAATAAGGCTCCATTGCTACATAACACAGGAAAAGCCCATAAAAATCTTTTTACCTTTGTGGGACGTAAGGGAAACCATTCTCTTTGAGGATATTATTAAAAAAGCCCAAAGGTTTAGTACTAAGTAAATTCGGTATTTCTGATTAGTTGCATTTACAATCATGCCACCAGTGGCATGCGGAATATCCCATGCTTAGAAAAATTGGTATATCTTTCCTCTTCGCCTCCTTAAAGGCTTCCTCTCCCCAGGGATACCAATTTACAGGGTCATGAGCGTGCTGTAATAGATAGGGGCTTTTTTCGTTTATAAGGTGGTTTGTATCTGACATAATTTCCACTCCCATTATCAAATATTACTAACTTAGTCTTGGGAGTTCTACAGACGATTATGTGTTCGTTTCTAATGGTATTGAATTATACTGAATTTGCTTTGAACGATTATTTTAAATTCTCGCAGTGTTTTCGCAACCATTCAGCCAATTCAAGTTTAGTTAATTGGCTTTCTGCTAATTGTAGCATTATTTGATACATAGATTTTTCATCTGCTATTAGGTCCCACCCGTTAACCTGCAAAAAGGTATCCATTACTACCAGTGCAACCCGCTTGTTTCCATCTAGAAAAGGGTGATTATTGCAAAGATGGTACCCGTAAGCTGCCGCCATTTCGAATATATCTTTATGAACATAATCTCCTGATATAGTCATATGGGGTTGAGCCAGGGCAGAATCTAAAAGCCCTTCGTCTCGGATACCATTAAGTCCACCGTATTCCTTGATTAATTGCTGATGAAAGAACAGCACGATCTCTTTTTTTATAAACCTAAACTGGCTCATTTGGCCAGCTCTTTCAAAGTATTCCTGAATTTACGTTCTGTATTTCTATACGCTTGAGCCCACTCAGCAAACTCGGGATCAAAAGGGGTTAAATGCAGCCCATCTTGTTCCATCATAAGTTGGAGAACATCATTTTCTTTTAGATTTAGCCGTTCAATCAGATCTGCCGGCAGTATTAAACCCAGACTATTTCCGACCTTCCTAATTTTGACTGTCGTCATAGCATTGCCCCCTTTATGTTATAACTCATGTTATAATTATTTTATCATTCTCCTAGATATTGTCAATGCCATTCATCTGTCACTTAATGTCGCGCCTGTATGAGCCAAAATAATAAAAGCCCTTGTGCAGGGCTTTCTATGTTAATATACGAAGTTTTATCTGGTTTCATTTATGAGCTAGCCACCAGTCGCAGCAGATTGATCTCGTTGGATGTGCCCAGGCGAACGCGTAACATGTAGCTGCCAGCGCCTTGCGAGACGAACACCTGAGTAATATCCTGCTGATAAAGACCCCGGTTGAAGGGAAAAGCAACCTCATTAAACAGTGTAAAGGGGAATGCCTGGCCCGCGTGCGTGCGGCCTGACAACATAAGGTCAATCCCCTTTTCAGTGACGTATTGGGCGCCAACCGGACTATGGTGCATGAGTACTGACGGCAAATCCGTCTTCAATGAAAGTCCTGCCAAGACTGATTTGATGGTACGCGGATCATCGGACGGGTGCATTTCAAAGGAGCTGTCATCTGCATTCATATAATCTAGGCCAACCAGTTGCAGGCCGTTGGTCTCGACAACCTCGTTATGGAGAACGTGAACTCCCTGCTGTGAAATCAATTCGAGCACACGTTCGGTGTCCACATACTTTTCGTGGTTGCCGCCCACAAAGTAGACAGGGGCGGTGAAGTCGGAGAGCGGATCGAGGACACCTGGCATGAGTGCCGCATTAGAATCGACTAGATCCCCCGTAATAATAACCAGATCGGGATTTCGCCGGTTCGTTTCCTTGACGATCTCTTCAAGATAGTCCCGACCGTGGTGGTAGCCAAGGTGCACATCCGAGATGTGCATTACACTAACCTCTTTATTTAGCCCGGGAAGCCTGATTTCACTCTCATTAACGGCAAACGAGTTAGCCCACAGGGCACCTGCCACGGTTACTACTAAAGCCAGAGCCAGGGCAACCATTCTGCTCCACGCTATGGGCAGAGGCCATATAATTTGAATAGCATGGAGACAGATAAGTGCAAAGAGCAAGAAAATATAGAAAGTGAAGACATAACCGCCGATAACATTAAGCGCCCCAGCCAAGGGGCTTGATGACCTCACTGCCGCAATTATGGCCGCCATAGCTCCGATGACCGCTGCAGCGACAGCAATTTGTATTGGCCAGCGACGGTGCAGCTCAAAAAGAGTTTGCAGCCTAATACCCACATACCATATGGACAGGGCGAGTAAGCCGAAGATCATTATAGTAAAAAGGGCAGAAAACAGCTTGTTCATTATAGTATCCCCTCTGTAATCGTTAAGTTCCCATCGGTTGCCAAGACTTTAATATCTAAATAAGGTCCGGTTATTTGTTTGCAATAATCCCAAACAATCTTCTCATTTTCTGCCGAATAATATTTATCGTCCACTTTGGCTAATTTTTTTTTGGTTCCATAATATTGACCAGTAACTTTTTCCACTTCATCAGATGTGGCTAAATATATGCTGGTTTCTGCACCTTGTTCAGGAGTTAATGAAAAAGGCATTACGACTCTAAAAATAAGGTTAGCGAGGAAACCTTTATCGCTATCGAGTCCAAAATTCGTATTTGTAGTAGCCGGATGCACGAAGTTAACGGTCACGTGCCCCAAGCCTTTTTCTTTTATTTCCGTAATCAAATGCCGGGAAATCCATATGAGATAGAGTTTGGCCAGCCCATAAGCCCGCGCACAGCTATAGCTGTTTTCCAGCTGAAAATCCTTAAAGTCCGGTTTGCCTCCGCGTTTGTGCATCTCGGAAGAAACGTTGATAATCCTCGCTGAAGGGCTTTTTGCCAAAACATCCAGTAGTAATTCAGTTAATAGGAATGGCGCCAACAGGTTGACGACGATCGTTTTCTCTAAACCTTCCTTGGTTGTTTCCCGGTTCTTGTTCATCATTGCTCCAGCATTGTTTATCAATACATCCAGTCGGTCATATTTTTTCTTGAATTCATCTGCCATATATTTAACGTCAGAAAGTAAAAGCAGATCGGCGAGCAGCATATCAACTTTAATATTACCTGTTTCGGATTTAATTTCTTCGCACACTTGTTGGGTCTTCACCTTGTTTCGCCCGTGAATCACTACAGTATGACCCTGCCTGGCTAAAGCCCTGGCGGTCTCTTTGCCAATGCCGCCTGTTGCGCCTGTAATTAAAATAATTTTGCTTTTCAAAACGATTCCTCCACCTTTTGACATTGCTATTTTTCCTGTAGAGACATAAAATCGGCCACGATATATTCTTGCAATTTCGGATGCGACATGCCGGTAGATTTGCGGCTTACGCTCAACACTTCCGCAACCTGCGGATGGGAAAGACATTCATTAAAACGCCTTCGCCTACCATCCCTGTAGTACCCGTGATAATAATTTTCATGGATAATCCCCCACTGCACTTTATTTTAAAGTATTTGGCGATTAGCATCCTTTCTTAATTTTATAACTATCGAAGTATCAGCGTCCTGATTTCCCTTTTTGGGTATTAATTAAACTGGTAGCAAATCTCTGTTCTCTTTACAGGGGTTGGACAAAACGTGTTGTCAGAATGCGAGTCCTGTCTTCGAGTATTTCAAGCGTTGGTTCATCGGCCAGAAGACCATCCAGGGCGAGGAGGAAGACCTCGGCCGTCTCCTTATCCCCCAGGATTGCCGTAACACATTGGAGCGCAACCTTGCGATGCAGCTCTGAGATGGCTGGCTCCAGCCTCTCGCAGACGTCAAAAAATTCACTTCCCATAGGCGTTCTCGCCATAACTGAGTAAGGTTCAAGTACCATCAGCCTGCACACGTTTATCAATCGTTCGTACGGGCTACCCGGAGCGCTTGCGGCCTCCTGCGCTGCCGGATGACGCTCTATTAGCAGCTTCGCGAAGACAGCTGTGAAGATATCTTCCTTATTTCTAAATACTCTGTAGAGCAGCGTACGAGATAGATTTGCGCGCTTGGCAATGTCTTCGAAAGAAGTCTTGGCAAATCCAAAATGGAGAAAGCACCACTGCGCGGCATCCAGTATTCTTTCCCGGCGTTCCATTTCTTTTTCTTTGGTCATCTTATTTCCAGTCATCATGCGACCATTTTGACAAAATGAGCATCAATTGTCAACTCGTTTTTGTGATGCGGGAGTTAGATTGTTTCATAGCCGCTTTTATAATTTTATAAACATCGAATCATGAGAAGAAAATTTTTCCTTGTCCTCTCAGCTGTTGTTGGTTAAACGCAGCAGATCAGCTACCTCTGATGTCAATTGTGTATTGACTTTACAGATTAAGAACTTGCCCCTCTTCTCTGTGGTAATCAAGGTCGCATTGACCAATTCTTTAATATGATGTGAGACAGTAGGAGCTCCGATATTGAAACAGCTCTTAATATCTGCAATAGAGCATTCTCCGCATGCATTAAAACTTGCCTCTCGTGCCTCAGAGATTTTTAAATATAGTTCCAATCTATTGGGATTTGAAAGAGCCTTAAATATCTTAGCCATTTGTTTGATATCCATAGAATCATACCTCAGAAAATTCATATTACAATTTGATAACTTTCATATAATAATAGCCTGGTTATACACTTTTGTTCAACCTTTGCAGATTGTAATCATTAAATAAAGGATACTACTTTTGTAATGGCAGTATCCTCCAAATTCGTGCCCCTTCTCCTTCGAAGGAAAGCTCGTAGATTACTTTGATATACCGTTGCATAGAGGCGGTAAGATCAAACATATTGCTTCCTCATTTATGGCAGTTGATAAGTAGTATTTACGTCAAAATCGGACAGTATAAACGCAATCTGATATAAAATTTGGGCAAGATTGAGGAAGGCGGTCATTCCCTTGCGGTAAGTGGCAGGATAAGAAATAGCCGCTTATTTTGTTATTACGTAAGAACAGCTCACGCTTCTCCTTCTGCGCCAATCGGTACGATGACGCCTTTATCTGAAGCGCATTTCTTCCATACTATTGTCGCAATCACAACACAGCAAGCTGATATAAGGTAAACCGCACCTTCAAGCATCCAGAGATTTGAAGTGTAATGCGACAGGATAACGGCGACCGCGTTCATAAACGTATGCAATATAATTGCCAGAGGATAGAGCCAGAAATACCGTCCTGTGTTTTTTACAGCAAACCATACGAGAACAGACAGAGAGATGTGAAGGGCTACGGCGGCAAAGCGCTCGGCCGAGCCTATCAGAAAATCTGTGGGTGCGGCTCCCGCGAGCGCCGCTATTGCTGCGTTGATTCTCTGCAAAGCAGCCGGATCGGTGACTCCGGTGGTCAGTGTGTCGGCCATGCCGGCGTTGAGCGTAACGGACATCACGATATTCGATATCATGCTGACTCCGAGAATGTAAATAGCCTCAAATCCGCCGTGCCCGGCGCCGTACATCAGGGCGTTTTGGTTGTTGCCGCGTTTCCTTCTCAGTACCGTTTTGAACGCAGTATAACGGCCGGTTTCCTCAAAAAGCCCAGCCATCAGTCCGCCGTAGACGCCGTATAACCATATGTTGTTCAGAATTGCTTTGCCGGTGTCTGTTGCAAAGATCAAATTGTGGACGAAGCCCTCAATAAGCAATGCAAATACGACAAAAACCACGCAACCGATAAAGAACGGCAGGACATCCGCCTTATATTTCTTTCTGAACACGAGAAACAATACGACCGGAATCGTGATTCCTATAAGAGCTGAAACCACCATGAATACGATAGATGACATCGGTACTATATAATTCATATCATTACTCCTTCCGTTTACTTGCCGCTGCCATTGATAATCAAATGTAGGCGGTAATCGTGCCTTGCCGTTGTCATAATGCCAATTTTTATATTTGAGAAAAGCCTATCGGCTCTGGCTGACTGCCTCAGTGCATATTGATTGCGATACTTTCGACTATGGCGCCTATCAGCATAAGGCTAATCCCTATTACAAAAGCAATCCTTTCGGATCTCGAAATACGGATATCCCTGATTTTTTTTGTCACGGTATTTTTGCCGCTGGTAAGTACTGTGGCGATGTGCGCGGCAGAACAGGCAATCAGCAGTTGACCCGTCATCTCCCAGAGTCCTCCCCGATGCGCGAGGTCAAAGATACGGAGAAGCCTCCCCGGTAAACTGAGGGGTTCGTCCTCCACGGAAAAGGACCACGTGCCAAGTACGACGGCGTTTACGCAGATCAAAGTGTAAAAGGCAAGATAACCTAAGGATAGATAGTCTGCGTCCTTTTCTTTTTTCGTGCCTAGCAGGCTTCCGAGAACAATGACCAGAACGGACAGCAGATTGTAAAAGAATATTTGCAGCGTAAGGACAATAGTATTATTCGAAGTTTCCCAGTTTTGCAACGGGTTCTTGTTTTTCAGCAGCCCCTCTGGAAGAAAAAAATAACTTATGATTGTCAAGCCGAAAAACAAAAGCAGAAATAGGAGACCCCCCCAACAAATTCGTTCCTTCAGGCTGCTGCTGCTTAGCTTTTCATGAAAGTATGCCATGAAACATTCCTCCTTTCGATTTATACCAACACGGCAAACAGATATCCCACCCCCACCATCAGAACGTTGCTGACGCTGTGCATTAATACCGGATATAAAACGCTGCGGCTCTCCTGATAAGCCATACCCTGTACGGAGCCTATTGCAAAGGCATAGAACAGTTGAGAAATATTCGCATCCGCGGCAAAAGGAGACAGGGACCAACACCGTGATAGGCAGCGCGCGATACAGTATTTCCTCAGAGGTTCCGCTCAAAAGCAGTTGAAAACCCAGCGTTCCAAGAACATTTCTTTGGTCCAGCGTGAAATCATAGGTTAGGGGCTGGCCGCTGGTGTACATGAGTATGTGGTATGTAAGCGATATAATCGTCAGAACAGCAACTTACAGCCTTTTATAGAGCGGTTACCCTATTTGATATCGCTGAGACTGTTTTTTCCCGCGAGCACATCCTCCAGCATGATACAAACGGCTTTTTCCGGTTCCTCAAAAACGGGGCTGTGGGCAGACTGCCGGAATAAGTAAAAGCCTTTGACATGTACCTGCAATTGTTTGAAATAGGATTCTGCCAGTATATAAGATACAGTATAGTCGTAGACACCGCTGAAAAAATAAGCCGGTATCTTTAGTTTGGAAACCTTGCGGATCATATCGGCTTCGCTCATTTGCCGTCTTAAATCTGTTACATTGTTCAGCGCCGCCTTGCCGCGCCATATGTTTATCTTTTCCGTCAATGTATATGCCCGGCACTGCATCACCGGTAAAAATATACCGGTAAAAACTGATCTCATGTTATGCATCGTTCCAATACCGAGCTCATGCATAGCTTCATCACGCAGCGACGGATTCGCAAGATAGTCCGAGTAGTCTTTTAATTTCTTTAACTTTGCCTGATTTCCGCTTGCTTTATATTGTGATAGCATATACTGATATGCCATTTTTTCAGATTCCTGCTGCTGTGAAACCTGCGCGATTCCAATATAGGCATGATACAATTCCGGAGCGTGCGCAGCGGCCTGGATTCCAAGAAACGTACCCCAGGAATGCGCCATTAAATAGATTTTCTCCTGGCCAAAGCGTTTGCGCAGGTAGTTGGTCACAGCGATAGCATCGGCAATCAATTGCTCCGTTGTTATGCTCTTGCAGGCGCTGTTCGACCGATAGGAAATACCGCTTCCTCGCTGATCCCAATAGCAGACCGTAAATCTTTCTTCAAATATCATCATATATTTTTCAGCCAAAAAATACTCCGGCATTCCCGGCCCTCCATGCACAAACAATACCATTGGATTGTTTGTGTTTTTCCCTCGGATGAACATTCCCTGCCTGATACCGTTTATTTCTACAAAGGTCTTCTCGGAGATGCTTCCTGCGATTTCTTTTTTGTTTGCATCAAGGAAAGGATGCGTTTTTCCGGGGCTCCGGATCAATAAAAAAGCTGTAAGGAACAGTAAACCGGCCGGCAAAGCACAAAGGATTTCCATCATAATTTCACAAACTTTCATATAATTTTCGATATATGGCATCGTTCACGCTTTGTAATTTTTTATCCGTGATTATTACGGATAAAGTCTTCAATTTTTGTTTCCCAGTTCTGATCATAGTGGACGTATTTCATCGTTACAATGGAGGAGAGGCCATGTACCAGCGCCCACATGGAAATGATGGCGTCATTAATTTTAGTTGCTGGAAGTCCCATATTTTTTAATACACGCTGGGCCACGTCACGGAAAAGCCGAAATGGGGGAAAGTCACATTCAACGTCACCATTCATAGAGAGATCGAGCGCCATGCACGGCTGAGAGAACAGGAACGAAAAATATTGAGGATGATGGAGGAAAAACAGAACGTAGGATTTTCCGATTTGTATGAGCAGCTCTGAGTCATCGGGATAAGAACTTGTTCGTACCGTATCCTCCAGTGTTTGCATAAACTGCGCAGTCACGTATGCCTGCATTTCTTTCAGCAGGTCTTCTTTATTCTGAAAGTGACTGTAAGGCGCAGCGTGGCTTACACCGCATAGAGCAGCGACCTTTCTTAACGAGAAATTGCTTTCGCCCTCATTATTAATAAGAGCAATACCGGCTTCCAGTAGTGCATTTTTTAAGTTTCCATGATGATAAGGCTTATCCATCAACTATCCTCCTCTTTTATCTTGACACTGTAAAGATTATAGCAAGGGATCTTTACAGTGTCAAGATAATAACAGCAAAACGCCCTATTAAAATAAGGTGTGTTAAAAAGTTCTAACACTCGCACCCCGGATGCGAGTGTTAGATTTTGCAGCCTTTTTTTATACCCAAAATCAAAGGATAAAATTGCAGTGTAAATTAAAATTTTTAAAATAAATTTCAACGCTAAACAGCTACTGTTAAATAATCCACGGATTAATTAATTTTGAAACCGTCGGTAATCTTTTTTAATTGCTGGGCTATGTCACCCAGATCGCGGCTGGTGTCAACGATATTTTGAACAGCGGCCAGCTGATTTTGAGTTACTGCAGTCACTTGTTCAGCGGCGGCCGCTGATTCTTCCGTTATCGCGGATATGTTTCCTATGGCCTGCACGATTTCGTCTACAGAGGCCAACAATTCTTCAAAGGTGGCTGAAATATCTTGAATGGAATTGTCGATCTCGACAGCCCCCTTCTCGAGTTCTCTAAAAGCAGCAATGTTATCACCCAGGGAGCGCCCCTGCTCTTGAATCAAAATATCCACCTGGTTTACTTCCTCAACAACCTGTCTCACTTGATCCTGAACCTCCCCTATTATGGATGCAATACGCATAGTCGCCTGGTTAGTGCCTTCAGCCAGTTTCTTGACCTCTTCAGCCACAACGGCAAAGCCCCTACCTAATTCACCAGCCCGGGCGGCTTCTATGGCCGCGTTTAATGCCAACAAGTTGGTTTGGCTGGCGATGTCAGCGATGACCGTAATGATTTCGCCTATTTGTTGAGTTTTAGAATCGAGATCATTGATGACAACCGACACCTTGTTGGTTCGCTCCACGGTTAGTTCCATATCATCTTTTTGGCGTTTTATCAATTCCGTTACCTTTTCAACGATCTTTTTAAAATTAACCGATTCTTGGGAAATCTTCTCTGTACTTTCTCCTACGGACTGCATTGCATAACCGACTTGATGGGCCAATTCGCTGGTTCGTCCCGCATCTTCTGCCTGTGAAACAGCGGCTTTAGCCACTTCTTCAGCACTAGAGCTGACCTGTTCCGACGCTCGCCCGGATTGTTCAGCCGACGATATCAGATTCCGTGAAGCGTTGAATAAAATATTAGCGCTGTCGGCAATTCTTTTAAAAGATTCTTTGAGGCTTTCGTTCATTTCCCCTAATGAGTTGGCCAGTATGCCGACTTCAGATTTGTCTTTACTCTTAATCGTCTGTGTCAAATCTCCCTGGGAAAGGCGAAGCGTAACACCGGTCATCTCGGCAAACGGTCGGGTTAATCTGCCGCTGATGAACCAGAGCAGTACAGATAGGGCCAGCAGGGTAAAAACGGAGATTAATATCGTGTTCATAAGCATCTTATTCAAAGGCTGGTTTATCTCCTGCTGGGGAACGGATACCGAAACCGACCAACCAGTATATGAGATAGGCGTATGAGCCACAATTTTATCGATGCCATCGACTGATACGCTTGTAATTCCAGGCTCCTTATTTTTCACTTTTTCGGCTATGCCGGAAAAACTGCTGCCCAGATCCTTCAGGCTCTTTTGGAGGATAAACTCCTTATCCGGGTGGCATACAAACACCCCGTTTTGGTCTGTAATCGTAGCATAACCGGTCTGCCCAACCTTCACCGATTTAACCATATCTGCCAGCTTATCAGCCTTTATGGTTGCCGCAACAACCCCGACAACTTTTTGATCTTTATATATGGGAACGGCAATAGGCAAGACTACATTACCAGTTACTTTAGACAATACTGGCGAACCTACGTTAGACTTTCCTGCCATGGCCGCCTTAAAATAATCGCGGTCATTTAACTTGAAGTCTCGTTTTTCTCCACCGGCACCCAGGGGTGTGCCATCAGGCCAGATGACAAAGAAATTCTCTTGTTCAGAGGTAATATAACGCGACATCACTCCTGGAATCGCTGCTGCATCCATATTCATAATCTGATCAACCTTGGCGATGGCCTCGAACTGATTATAATAACTCTGAATCCAGCTATCAATTTCACTTCCCGTAGACATAACCAGCCTTTGGCATTGATCCTGGATCTGAGCATTGACAATGCTCCTGCTGTTTAAGTAGGAAACTACACTTTGTCCAGCAAATGCAATAAAACAAGCGAATAGAATCCAAACCAACAGCTTAAACCTCAGGCTCTCCGTAAAATTCATATTTTTACCCCCTATGCGTTTATTGCTTTATTGACATGAAATAATCAACAAATATATGAAAATGTGCGCAATAAACATAAGGACCGGAAATGACTTAGATATCAATAAGGGAAAACTGAAATAATATTATGAAATACAGCCATTATCAAGCATCCAGTTGTTAAGTCGTCGCACAAAATTAAACCCAATACTACTATGGCTTTGCAATTAGCATGCCATTTCTAGAA
>Ga0228535_1001720_pt1 | contig 29080 bp, 19 predicted proteins | sample SJ1metagenome_FD_168457 | JGI IMG/M metagenome (GOLD analysis project Ga0228535, IMG submission 168457) | Enriched culture of PCE-dechlorinating microbial communities from Ithaca, New York, USA - SJ1 | ecosystem: Engineered > Modeled > Simulated communities (microbial... > Unclassified | place...
TACCGGCTCACCGGAGAGCCTGATTCACGGAGAAGAGCTGATAACGGCGGATCTGGCGGACGGAGAGCGGCTGGAATCGGTAGTGCGCGAATACGGAATTAAAACGGTCCTGCATTTCGCCGCCTCGATTATCGCTCCCGAATCGGTTTCGAAGCCATTGGACTACTATGGAAACAACACCTGCAACACCATGCGGCTGCTGCTGGCATGCACGAGAAACCGCGTTGAGCGGTTCATCTTCTCCAGCACCGCCGCGGTCTACGGGATGCCGGAGAGCGGCATAGCGGCCGAGGATTCGGCCACTGTGCCCATAAACCCTTACGGTACCTCCAAGCTCATGAGCGAGTGGATGCTGCGGGATGCGGCCCTGGCCCACGGCATGCGCTACGTGGCGTTGCGCTATTTCAACGTGGCCGGCGCCGACCCGGGCGCGCGCATGGGGCAGAGGGTCAGGGAGGCCACCCACCTGATCAAGGTCTCCTGCCAGGCGGCCCTGGGGATACGTCCCTCGGTCTCCATCTACGGCACCGACTACCCGACCCCTGACGGCACCGGTATCCGTGACTATATCCATATCGAGGACCTGGCGTCCGCCCACCTGGCCGCGCTGCGCCATCTGGAGCAGGGCGGCGGTTCGGAGACCCTGAACGTGGGGTACGGAAGGGGGAGCAGCGTGCGGGAGGTCATCGACGTGGTCCATCGGGTGACCGGGGTCTGTTTTCCGGTGATCGAGGCGGAGCGGCGGCCCGGAGACCCGGCCATGCTGGTGGCCAGGGCCGAGCGTATTCGGCAGTTTCTCGACTGGAGCCCGCGCTACGACGACCTGGAGACCATCGTGGCCGATGCCTGGCGCTGGGAGCAGCGGCTGGCGGCGGGCTAACCCTTTTTTTTCCTTTCCCTGAGGAATTCCATCCTCTCCTTGATGTACTTCTCATAACCGTGACCTGCCGGACGGTAATACTTTTTCCCCGCGAGCCGTTCCGGCAGGTACTCCTGCTCCACGTATCCCCCCTCGTACTCATGGGCATACTTGTACCCCTTGTGGTAACCGAGCCCCTTCATCAGCCTGGTGGGGGCGTTCCGCACGTGCATTGGCACCGGCAGGGCGCCGCTCTTCCTCACCTCGGCGACGGCCTCGTCGATCCCCAGGTAGGAGGCGTTGGACTTGGGAGCGGTGGCAAGATACGTGACCGCCTGGGCCATGATGATCCTCCCCTCGGGCAGGCCCACCAGCTGAAATCCCTGCAGGGCCGCGACCGCCAGCTGCAGCGCCCTGGGATCGGCGTTGCCGATGTCCTCCGACGCCAGGATCACCATGCGGCGGAGGATGAACAACGGGTCCTCTCCCGCCTCCAGCATGCGGGCCAGCCAGTAGAGGGCGCCGTCCGGGTCGCTTCCCCGCATTGCCTTGATGAAGGCGGAGATGACGTTGTAGTGCTCTTCCCCCCCCTTGTCATAGAGCAGGGGCTTTTTCTGGACCGCTTCCCGGGCCGTTGCCGTGTCGATGGTCCCTTCTCCGGCCAGTCGGGCCGCGGTTTCGAGGGTGTTAAGGGCGATACGGGCGTCACCTTCGGCCTGCTCCGCGATGAAGGAGAGGGCCTCTTCGGTCAGTTCCAGTCCCCTGCCGCCCAGCCCCTGCTCCGGGTCGTCGAGGGCCTGTCGCAGGATCCTGCCGATCTCTTCCGGTCCGAGGGGGGTCAGGACCAGTACCTTGCAGCGCGACAGGAGCGGCGCGATGACCTCGAACGAGGGATTCTCGGTGGTGGCGCCGATGATGGTGAGGAGCCCCCGCTCAACATAGGGGAGAAAGGCATCCTGCTGGGCCTTGTTAAACCTGTGGATCTCGTCCACGAACAGGATGGTCTTTCGCCCGCTGGTGGAGAGCTCGTCTTCAGCCTCCTTGACGATCTGGCGCAGGTCCTTTACCCCGGACAGGATGGCCGAGAAGAAGATGAAGTGGGAACTGGTGGCATGTGCGATGATGCGGGCCAGGGTGGTCTTTCCGGATCCGGGCGGTCCCCAGAGGATCAGGGAGGAAATCTGGTCGGTCTCGATGAGGCGGCGCAGCAGCTTTCCCGGCCCCAGCAGGTGCTCCTGGCCCACGAACTGATCCAGGCTCCTCGGGCGCACCCTCTCGGCCAGCGGCGCTATAGTCTGGTCCTGACGGACGGTATCGCTCATGGGAGATGGGACCCTTCCTTCAGGCGGGCAGGCAGGACGCGTGGCGATGATTGGCCGGCGTCGGCGCCTCGCTGGTCCTGTTGCCCAGGAAGTAATGGTTTATGGTGATTCGGCATGACTCTCACTTTGCATCGGGAAGGGTGTCGGTTCACTGGGTGGTAGTATATAGTGAATGGCGGGGCAACGCAACAGCGCGTTACCATTGGACATGTCGGGAATTTCGTGTTACTAATGGAGCGTTTATACAACACTGGACGGGCGTTGCGCCTTAGGGGACCGGTGCCGACGGACGGCCTGACGCTCCGAGACGTGACGCAGGTTGCTACATGAAGAAAATAGGGATTTTCGCCAAGGTTCAGGATCCTCGCTGTCGGGAGGTGGCCTGCGAGTTGTTGAGCTGGTTGCGCGACCGGGGGCTCACGCCGCTGGTGGAGAAGCGGCTGTCGTGCTACCTTGAGTCGGAGGAAGGGATGGAAGGCGGGGATATCCCGTCACTGGCCGACCTGGTAGTAGTCCTGGGGGGGGACGGCACCCTGATATCGGTGGCCCGGCTGGTGGGCAAGCGGGAGGTTCCCATCCTCGGGGTCAATCTGGGAAGCCTCGGCTTTCTTACCGAAATACCGGTCAGTGGTATCTATGGTGCGCTGGAGTCGTACCTGTCCGGGGATTCCACCATCTCGGAACGGATGATGCTGAGCGTTGTCCTGCTGAGGGACGGCGTGGAGATCGGGGCCTGGGAGGCGTTGAACGACGCCGTGATCAACAAGGGGGCGCCCGCCAAGATCGTTACCATGGATGCCTCGGTGGACGGCTCCTTCCTCGCCACTTTCAAGGCGGACGGGCTGATTGTCTCGTCACCCACCGGCTCCACCGGATATTCACTGTCCGCCAACGGGCCGATCGTGGACCCGGCACTCGACTGTCTCCTGATAACACCGATCTGCTCCCACACCCTTACCAACCGTCCCATCGTGGTGGGGGCCGACGCGGAGATCACCGTCACCCTTGATTCCAGGGTGGAGAACGTCATGCTCACCCTCGACGGCCAGGTGGGGATCCCCCTGGAATACCGGGACGTCATTGTGGTAAGGAGAGCGGAGCACCACACACGCCTGATTCTCTCCGGAGACACCGATTACTACGAGGTGCTGAGAACCAAGCTGAAATGGGGAGAGCGATAGGTGCCGGCTCCCGTCCGACCGTGGCCGGATGCCATGATATTCTCCCAGCCAGTGGGGTCTGACGAACCATGCTCACCGACCTTGTCATAAGGAATTTCGCCATAATAGACAACCTCCACGTCTCCTTCCGGCCCGGACTGAACGTCCTGACCGGCGAGACCGGCGCCGGCAAGTCCATCATCATCGATGCGGTCAACCTGATCCTGGGCGGCCGGGCCTCGGCCGGCATGATCCGGACCGGTGAGGAGGAGGCGGTTGTCGAATGCATGTTCGATGTGGCCGGGGACGATGTAATCCGCGCCGGCCTTACCGAAGCTGGGGTTGACACCGAAGGCGAGCTGCTGGTGAAACGTACCGTGTCCCGGTCGGGGAAAAACCGGGTGTTCATGAACGGCGGCATGGCCACCACCTCTCTGCTGACGGCACTAGCCCCCCTGCTGGTGAACATCTATGGCCAGCACGAATCGCAGACCCTCCTCAAGCCGGAGAACCACCTGCGCCTGCTGGACGGATTCGGCGGCCTGGCACCGCTCAGGGAGCGTTACCGCGGGCTCCACGACGAGTACCGGAAGAACCTGGAGGACCTCCGGAGACTGGACGAGGGAGAACGGGAGGCTTCCCGGCGTCTCGACCTCCTTGTCTTCCAATCCAGAGAGATTGGGGACGCCGACCCGCGCCAGGGCGAGGACGCGGAACTGGAAGAGGAGCGCCTGCGCCTGCTGCACCGGGAGAAGCTCATCCGTGCCAGCCGTGGCGCCTACGAGGCCCTCTACGGCGGTGACGGGGCGATCCTCGGGTGTCTGCGGGACATCGTCGACGAGGTGTCCGATGCAGGGGAGGTGGACGCGGCCCTGAATCCCTTTGCCGCCAGGCTGAACGAGGCGTACCTGGTACTGGAGGATGCCGCGCTGTCGCTGCGGGACTATGGTAACCGCATCGAGGACGATCCGTCCCGGCAGCAGGAAGTGGACGACCGGCTCGACCTGATCCGAAAGCTGAAGAGGAAGTACGGGGCCACCATCGAGGAGGTCCTTGCCTTCAAAGCCGGAATCGACCGGGAACTGGAGACACTCACTCACCGGGAAGAGCGACGCGGCGAGCTGGAGGAGTGCCTGCGGGAACTGGAGTCGGGGCTCCGGGAGACCGGTAGTGAGCTCTCCCTGGCCCGCAGGGAAGCGACCGGCAGGCTGGAGAAGGCGATGGAACGTGAGCTGGCCGAGCTCGCCATGAAAAACGCCAGGCTCCAGGTGCTCCTGTCTCCCCACGACGAGCCCAGGCCCCATGGGTTGGAGCGGGTGGAGTTCCTGTTCTCACCCAATCCGGGTGAATCGCCCAAGCCGATGGCCAGGATCGCATCCGGCGGGGAGCTCTCCCGGCTGATGCTGGCACTGAAGCAGATCCATCCGGAAAGCGACGTGCCGACCCTGGTATTCGACGAGGTTGACAGCGGCATCGGTGGGGCAGTGTCCGCCATGGTGGGCCGGAAGCTCAAGCGGGTAGCCCGGACGCAGCAGGTGCTCTGCATCACCCATCTGCCGCAGGTGGCCGCCTTTGCCGACCACCACTACCGGGTCACCAAGGTCACCGACCGGGGCCGGACCCGGACCCGGCTGGAACTCCTGGAGGGGGACGTCAGGGTGGCGGAGATGGCCAGGATGCTGGGGGGGGCCAAGATTACCGAAAAGACCCTTGAACATGCCAGAGAAATGATTGAAGATGGGATTCTCGAGGAATCCTGAGACGATACCGGGGAAGGGACGGCTATGCTTCGCAAGGCACAGATCAGTGATGTGAGGGAAATTCAGAAGCTGTTGACGTTCTATGCCAACAGGGGGGAGATGCTGTCGCGCTCCCTGTCGGAACTGTACGAATCGATCAGAGACTTCTACCTCTGCGAAGAGGGTGGGAAGCTGCTGGGGACGTGCGCCCTCCACATCATGTGGGAGGACCTGGCCGAGCTCAGGTCGGTGGCGGTGGCCGAGGAGGTCGGTCGTCAGGGCATAGGCACCAGGCTGGTGCAGGCATGTCTCGACGAGGCCCGTGCCCTCGGCCTGAAGAAAGTTTTCTGCCTCACCTACAAGCCCGATTTCTTCGCCAAGTTCGGTTTCAGGGTCGTTGACAAGTCGGAACTTCCCCACAAGGTGTGGCGCGACTGTATAAACTGCGTCAAGTTTCCTGACTGTGACGAGATCGCCATGCTGCTGGAAATCTAAAGCCTCGTAGCCCTAAAATCAGCGCACATGATATTCCTCCCCCTGGCCGAGGAGGGCTGTTTTACAGAGGCACACCCCTTGTGGGTGTCCTCCATTTGGGCCGGCACGGAGACCTGCCTCTCCATCAATCACCCACCCCCTTCGCCCCCTCCCGCCGAGGGAGGGGGGATGTTGCGAAATGTGGCATAGGAGACTGACACACTCCTGAATTTACAAGGAACCAATCAATGGATCATACGGTTACCGCCGACAGGATAGAGCGGATTCTCCGCGGAAAATCCCTGGAAGGATACGAAATATCGGTCTCGTCATCGCGCAACCTTTCCATAGAGGTGAAGGAAGGGAAGATCGACACCTTCAAGTGCTCGGCTCCGGTCGGGGTAAGCATCCGGGTGCTGAGGGGGAAGGGGATGGGGTTCTCCTACTCCACCAGCCTGGAGGAGGGGGACTTGGAGCGGATGGTGGGCAACGCGCTTACTTCCGCCGGGAACCAGACCCCGGACCAATGGAACCTGTTTCCCGGGCCGGCGGCCTTTCCGGTGGTCGAGGGCCTGTACGACGAGGGACTGGCCCTGGTCGACGGGGAGCGCAAGATACAGTGCGCCATGGACCTGGAGCGGCTGACCCTGGGGACCGATGAACGGGTCAGGCGGGTGCGCAAGGCGTCCTACGGCGAGTCGGAATACCAGGTCTTCATCAGGAACTCCAACGGGGTGGAAGGGAGCTTTCAGGGAACCTCCGTGTCCGCCAGCGTTTCGGCCGTGGCCGAGCAGGGTGACGATTCCCAGATGGGATGGGACTTCGGCTTCGGCACCCGCTTCAGCGACCTCCGGGTGGAAGAGATTGCCGGGAGGGCCGCCGTCCGGGCGGTGGGACTGCTGGGCGCCCGGAAGATCGCAACCATGCGCTGCCCGGTGGTGCTGGAAAACCACGTGGCGGCCGACATCCTGGAGGTTTTGGCCCCTTCCTTCCTGGCAGAGAACGTCATCAAGGGGAAATCCATGCTGGCGGACCGTAAGGGGAAGAAAGTCTTCTCCGAGATCCTGATGATCCGGGATAACGGCATCCTCCCCGGCGGTCTGGCCACGGCGCCGTTCGATGCCGAGGGTGTCCCGCAGCAGGACACGCTTCTGGTCGAGGGAGGCCTTGTCACGGCCTTTCTCTATGACAGCTACTGGGCGGCCCGGGACGGGGCTCAATCGACCGGTAACTCCAGCCGGGGCGGGATAAAGAGCCCGCCCCATTGCGGCGTCACCAACTTCTACATCGAGAACGGAAGCGTCTCTCTCCATGACCTGCTCAGCGGCATCGGGAGGGGCGTGCTGATTACCGACGTGATGGGGATGCACACGGCAAACGCCATATCAGGGGATTTTTCCGTGGGGGCGTCGGGTTTCCTGGTGGACAACGGCGCCATCGTACATCCGGTGAAGGAGATTGCCATCTCCGGCAACATCATCGACCTGTTCGCTGCGGTGGAGCGGATCGGCAATGACCTGCGCTTTTTCGGAGGTGTGGGCTCCCCCTCGCTGAGGATCTCGGCCCTGGACGTGAGCGGGCACTGAAAAGCGCAGGGCGCCTTGCGCCTGCTCAAAATGAAATTTGGAGCAAAAAATCATGATAGAGCAATACCTGAAACACGAAGCCGAGCGCAGGGAGCTCGGCATCCCGCCGCTGCCGCTGGACCCGGAGCAGACCCGGCAACTGTGCGGTCTCCTGAACGATCCTCCTGCGGGAAAAGAGGGATTCCTGCTGAACCTGCTCAAGGAACGGGTTGCACCGGGCGTCGATCCGGCCGCCCGGGTGAAGGCCGAGTATCTGGCAGGCATCATGCGGGGAAGCTCGAAATCCCCCCTGCTCACCCCGGTGGAGGCCGTCAGGATACTCGGCACCATCCTGGGGGGGTACAACGTGCAGCCGCTCATCGAGGCGCTCTCGCTGCAGGAACTGGCCGACGAGGCGGCCGCGGCCCTGTCCCGGACCACCCTGGTCTACGAGGCCTTCGACCAGCTGCTCGCTCTCGCCGAAACCGTCCCTGCCGCCCGGAAGGTGCTGGAGTCCTGGGCGCGGGCCGAGTGGTTCACCTCCAGACCGACGCTGCCGGAAACCATCCAGGTCACGGTGTTCAAGGTGGACGGCGAGATCAACACCGACGACTTCTCCCCGGCCGGAGACGCCTGGAGCCGTCCCGACATCCCGCTGCACGCCCTCTCCATGGGCAAGGCCCGCTTCCCGGGCGGATTGGCGGAGATCGCCCGCTACCGCGCAGAAGGCAGGCAAGTGGCATTCGTGGGGGACGTGGTCGGCACCGGCTCGTCGCGGAAGTCGGCCTGCAACAGCGTGCTGTGGCACATCGGCGAGGACATCCCGTTCGTTCCCAACAAGCGGCGCGGCGGGGTCATCCTCGGCGGCGTGATAGCGCCCATTTTCTTCAACACGGCCCAGGACTCGGGGGCGCTGCCGATACGCTGCGACGTGACCGGCCTGAAGAGCGGAGACAGCATCACCATCGACACCGTCCGGGGCGAGGTCCTCTCCGACGGCGGAAAGGTCCTGGCGACGTTCACCCTCTCCCCCGTGACCCTGGCCGACGAATACCGGGCCGGAGGGCGCATTCCCCTGATAATCGGCAGGTCACTGACCGCCCGGGCCAGGGAGGCGATGGGAGTGGGGCCGGCTGACCTGTTCACCGGCGCCAGGAACCCCGAACCCCGGCCGGGACAACCCTATACCCTGGCCCAGAAGATGGTGGGCCGTGCCTGCGGCCTGCCGGGTGTCCTTCCCGGCACCGCCTGTGAACCGAAGATGACCACGGTCGGCTCCCAGGACACCACCGGCCCCATGACCGCCGACGAGCTGAAGGAACTGGCCTGCCTCAGGTTCCAGTCCCCCATGTTCATGCAGTCGTTCTGCCACACCGCCGCCTACCCGAAACCGTCCGACGTCAGGATGCACCGGACCCTCCCCGGCTTCATCACCGAGCGGGGCGGGGTGGCGCTCAAGCCTGGCGACGGCGTGATCCACAACTGGCTGAACCGGCTGATCCTGCCGGATACGGTCGGCACCGGCGGCGATTCCCATACCAGGTTTCCCATCGGCATATCGTTCCCTGCCGGCTCGGGCCTGGTGGCCTTTGCCGGTGCCCTGGGCTTCATGCCGCTGGACATGCCCGAGAGCGTGCTGGTCCGCTTCACCGGCACGCCGAACCCCGGGATCACGTTGCGCGACCTGGTGAACGCTATCCCCTACTATGCCATCAGGGCCGGACTCCTGACCGTGCCCAAGAAAAACAAGGTCAACGTATTCAACGGCCGGATCATGGAGATCGAGGGTCTCCCCGACCTGCCGGTGGACGAGGCGTTCGAGCTGACCAACTCCGCGGCCGAGCGGAGCGCGGCCGCCGCCTGCATCAGGCTCTCCACCGACACCGTGGCGACCCACCTCCGTTCCAATGCGGCACTGATGAAGCGGATGATCGCCGACGGCTACCAGGACTCCGACGCCCTGCAGCGTCGCATCGCCGCGGTGGAGGAGTGGCTGGCGAACCCGAGCCTGCTGGAGCCGGACCCGGGCGCCGGGTATGCCGCGGTGCTGGAGATCGACCTGGCCTGTATCACCGAGCCCATTGTGGCCTGCCCCAACGACCCGGACGACGTGAGGCTCCTGTCGGAGATCTCCGGCGACCCGGTGCAGGACGTGTTCATCGGCTCCTGCATGACCAGTGTGGGCCACTTCCGGGCCGTAGCCGAGATCTGGCGGGGGGGGCGCTTCAATCCCGGCGTCCGCACCTGGATCTGCCCCCCCACCCGGATGGACGCCGACCGGCTCCGCCAGGAGGGGCTGTTCGCCGTGTTCGGCGCGGTTGGCGCCCACATTGAGATCCCGGGCTGCTCCCTCTGCATGGGGAACCAGGCCAGGGTGCCCGACGGGGTCACGGTCTTCTCAACCTCCACCCGCAACTTCGACAACCGCATGGGGAACGGTGCTCGGGTCTACCTGGGGTCGGCCGAGCTGGCCGCCGTAGTGTCCCTGCTGGGGCGGATCCCGTCGGTCGAGGTGTACGCGGCCCTGTACCGGGAGCGGATAGCACCCAACCGGGAGAGCATTTACCGCACGCTCCGGTTCCACGAAACGCCGGAGGCATAAGGGGTCGCATGTCGGACATCACGCCAATGATGCGGCAGTATCTCGAGATCAAGTCGGAATACCCGGACGCCATCCTGTTTTTCCGGCTTGGAGACTTCTACGAGATGTTCCTCGACGACGCGGTGAAGGCTTCCCGCATCCTCGACATCGCGCTCACCTCCCGCAACAAGAACGCCGACGGGGGAGATGTCCCCCTGTGCGGTGTCCCCTACCATTCGGCCGCGCCCTACATAGCCAAGCTCATCGAGGCGGGCGAGAAGGTGGCGGTCTGCGAGCAGGTAGAGGACCCGAAGTCCGCCAAGGGGATTGTCCGGCGGGAGGTGGTCCGGGTGGTGACGCCCGGGCTGGTGCTGGAGGGGGACAACCTGGCTCCCAAGGAGAACAACTACCTCTTCTCCCTGTTCTCCGACGGAAAGGACACCTGGGGTCTCTCCTATCTGGACATCTCCACCGGCGAGTTCCGGGTGACCGAGCTGTCGGACAGGGAGGCCCTGCTGGGAGAGGCGGCCTGCGTGGCACCCCGGGAGATCCTTCTCCCCGCGTCGTTCCGGGAGGGGAGCCTGTTGCGGGAACTGGCCCCGCTCACCGACGGCCGGACCGTCACCTTCCTGGACGAATGGGTCTACGACCCGGACTACGCCGCAAGACTCGTCACTACCCGGTTCGGGGTGGAATCGCCGGACGCCGCCGGCTGCGGCGGGCTTCGGGAGGGACTGCTGGCCGTCAGCGCCATCCTGCACTACCTGCAGGACACCAGGATGGCAATGGTCGGCCACATCAGCGGCATCACCCGTTATACCACTGCCGAGTACCTGATCATGGACGAATCGACCCGGCGGAACCTGGAACTCACCGCCACCATGGCAGAGAACCGGAAAAAGGGGTCGCTGCTGGGGCTGCTGGACCGGACAGCCACCGCCATGGGGGGGAGAAAGCTTCGCCAATGGATTAACTATCCCCTGATAACTATCGATAAAATCAGGGAACGATATGACGCAGTGGAATCCCTGGTCGGTGACGCGGGTCTGCGCAGGGAGATCCTGGGGCTCCTCACCGGGGTCCATGACCTGGAACGCCTGAACGGCCGGATCAGCCTGGCCAGCGCCGGCGCCAAGGATCTGGTGGCGCTGAAGGAATCCCTGACGAGGATACCGGCCATCCTGGAGCTCCTGTCCGGACTCGACGCCCCGCTGCTGCTGCGAATCCGGCAGGGCACCGACCTTCTGGCGGACGTCGTGGAGCTGGTCGCGAGGGGTATTACCGAAAACCCGCCCTTTATCCTGAGGGAGGGGGGGATCATAGCCGACGGCTACCATGCCGAGCTGGACGAGCTGCGGGCGGTGAGCCGGGAGGGGAAGGGGTACATCGCGCGCCTGGAGGCCCGGGAGCGGGCACGGACCGGCATCAACTCCCTGAAGATCCGCTACAACAAGGTATTCGGCTATTACATCGAGGTGACCCGGGCGAACCTTGCCTCCATACCGGACGACTACGTGCGGAAACAGACCCTGGCCAACGCCGAACGCTACATCACCGAGGAGCTGAAGGAGTACGAGGACAAGGTCCTGAACGCCGAAGACCGGATTGCCGAGCTGGAGTACGCCCTGTTCCAGGAGATCCGGCAGCAGGTGGCGGCCCAGGGGGAGCGGATAGCGGCAACCGCGGAAAACCTCGCGACCCTGGACGTGCTGGCCGCCCTGGCCGATCTGGCCCATGAGAGGGACTACTGCCGGCCCGAGGTGGACGAGGGGAGCGAGCTTGCCATCAGTGAGGGTCGCCACCCGGTGGTGGAGGCGGCGAGCCTCGGCGAGCGCTTCGTCCCCAACGACGTGCTGCTGGACACCGGGGAGAACCAGCTCCTGATCATAACCGGCCCCAACATGGCGGGGAAATCGACCTTCATGCGCCAGGTGGCGGTCATCACCCTGATGGCCCAGATGGGGAGCTTCGTCCCCGCGACAAGCGCGAAGATAGGCATCGTGGACCGGATTTTCACCCGGGTGGGCGCGGCGGACAACCTGGCCAGGGGACAGTCCACCTTCATGGTGGAGATGATGGAGACGGCCAACATCCTGCGCAACGCCACCCCCCGGAGCCTTATCATACTTGACGAGATCGGGCGCGGTACCTCCACCTTCGACGGGGTCTCCATCGCCTGGGCCGTGGCCGAGTTCCTGCACGACACCGAGTCCCGCGCCGCCAAGACCCTGTTCGCCACCCACTACCACGAGCTGACCGAGCTGGCGGTCACCAGGAAGGGGATCAAGAACTACAATATCGCCGTGCGTGAATGGAACGACCAGATCATCTTTCTTCGCAAGATCGTCGAGGGAGGTGCGTCCCACTCCTACGGGATACAGGTGGCCAGGCTGGCCGGGCTTCCCCTGGAGGTGATAGAGCGGGCCAGGGAGATCCTGAAAAACCTGGAACGGGGGGAATACGCGGAAGGAGGGATGCCGCGCATCGCCAAGGGAAAGGGGAAGACGGCTCCGCCTCCTTCGCCCCAGCTGCCGCTGTTTACCGAGACCGAGGACCCGCTGCGGAAGAGGCTCGATTCAGTCTCAATCCCATCCCTGACTCCCCTCGAAGCATTGAATATCCTGGACCAGTTGAAAAGGATGGTGTGACATGATGAATGCAACCACACTCATTTTGCTTCTGATAATGCCGCTCTGCTCCCTCGTCCTCCCTGCCGCCGGCGTCGCCGGGACCGGAAAGATTGGCGAAGCGCACTCGGTTTCGATGGAATCGGATCGGATGCTGGTATGCAAGATCAGCGAAAAGGACGCGAAACCGGGCAGGAAAGCCCAAAAGAGGGGAGACGCAAAGGGCCCCGGCAACAAGCGGGAACTCGACACCATCCCCCGTGTATCCACTCTGCCGAAGGCGCATGTGACCGAGCTCCGTACCTGGTCAAACCCGGACTATACCCGGATTGTCGTGGTACTCGACCAGGAGGTCAAATACACCCATCACCGGCTGAAGCAGGACCATTCGGCGACCCTTCCCGAGAGGATCTATGTGGATATCGAAGGCGCGCAGATCGCCCCCGGGGTCAAGGATCTCCCCATAGGAGACGGTCTCCTCAAGACGGCGCGCGTCGGTCAGTACCGGCCCGACGTGGCCCGTGTCGTCCTGGATATAGAGAATATCCGCGAATTCAAGATATTTCCACTGTCGGATCCTTTCCGGATAATCATTGACGTAAAGGGAGAGCGGAAGACCGAAATCTCACGGCTGGAGCAGAGCATCAGCGCCGCAAGGCCCGAACCGACGGAGAGCGGGGAGCCGCCGGCGGAGGAGCGGCGGAGTCCTCCCGGAAAGGTCAAGACCGACAAGGTCCGGAGGATTGTTGTGGATCCGGGGCACGGCGGGCACGACCCTGGAGCCGTTGGGCCCGACGGGGTGCAGGAAAAGGACGTGGTGCTGGCAATCGGGCTCAAGCTCGCCGCCATATTGCGAGAGGAACTGAGGGTAGACGTGGTGATGACCCGCTCCACGGACGTCTTCATTCCTCTGGAGGAAAGGACCGCTATCGCCAACAAGGTGAACGCCGACCTGTTCGTCTCCATTCACGCCAACGCCTCCTTGAACAGGGCCGCGTCCGGGATCGAGACCTACTACCTGAATCTGGCAAAGACCGACAAGGCGGCCCGGGTCGCGGCCCGCGAGAACAATACCTCCCTGGAGAAGGTCGGCCTGCTCCAGGCCATCCTGTTCGACCTGATGGCGAACAGCAAGATAAACGATTCCGCCCGCATGGCTGACGAGGTCCAGAAGGCCCTGTACGCCAAGGTCTCCAGGAAGCATCATGAAGCAAAGAACCTGGGGGTGAAGCAGGGACCGTTCTACGTGCTGGTGGGCGCCACCATGCCGAGCATACTGGTGGAGACCGCCTTTATAAGCAACGAACGGGAAGCGGAGCTCCTGAAGGACCGCGAGTACCAGGAAACCATTGCAAACGGCATCCTGGACGGGATAAAAAATTATATAAAGGGACTTCATTAAACCCAAGGTTAAAGCGGAATACCGCAGAGGATTCCGTTATATAGACTGATCAGGTGCGTTATCCGGGATGGTGCATCCGGAATACGACAGTTCTTTGTCCTTCCGCGATAATCTGTGTAATCTGTGGATATTCAATGCAGTTTTCAGGTTGTATGGAGGCCCGGTAAAGGCCTTGAGCGAAAAAATCATGAACTTCGATATAGATCGATACTTTCCAGACGAGCACCAGGCCTTCGGCGATTCGGGCCGGGCGTCGTTCGAGGAGAAGAGGCCGCTCTACCTGGCGGGGGGCAGGCATTACCTGGCCCGTTACGGAGAGGATATACGCGCCAGGCACAACGAAGGCGCGGACGGTGCGTGGGTGGTGCACACCATCGCGGAAATGGTGGATACCCTCATGAAAAAGCTGTTCCGCTGCATAACCAGCGACGTGCGGCATCAGGCCGGGGGGAGGGAGCAGATAGCCCTGGTGGCCACCGGCGGCTACGGCCGCGGGGAGCTGAATCCCTATTCGGACATCGACATCATGTTCCTCTACGGCGGCAGGGACGGCCGACGGGTGGAGGACATCGCCAACAAGGTCCTCTATTTTCTCTGGGACATGCGGCTGGATGTGGGGTATGCGGTCAGGACCATCGAAGACTGCGTCGAGATGGCGAACTCCGACCTGACGGTCAAGACGGCCCTGCTGGACACCCGTTTCATCTGCGGCAGCCGTCAGCTTTTCAAGGAGCTACGCAAGACGATCCTGACCCAGATCATGACCAAAGGGAGTGATGCCTTTATCCGCCAGAAGGTGACCGAACTGGAGGAGCGCCGTGAGAAGTACGGTTCCTCGGTCTATCTGCTCGAGCCGAACATCAAGGAGGGTGAGGGGGGGCTCAGGGACCTGCACACGACGCTCTGGATCGCGAAGATCAAGTACAAGGCGTCCGAACCCCGGGAATTGCTGACAAAGGGGGTCCTCACCGAAGAGGAGCTCGACACCTACAACAGCTCTCTCTCATATCTCTGGAGGATCAGAAACGAGCTGCATTACCTGGCGGGCCGGAGGAACGACCAGTTGACCTTCGGCGACCAGAGCAGGGTGGCAGAGTTTCTCGGCTATAAGGATCACGGCAGCCTGCTGGGAGTGGAGGAGTTTCTGAGGGATTTTTACCTCCAGGCCACCCGTGTGGAGCAGTTCTGGTCCGCCATGGTCACCAAATGCCTGTATCACGAGAAGAGGCCGCGCAGGCTCCTGGGGTATCTGGCCAGGAGGCCGATAGGCGAGGGGTTCTATATCGTCAGTGGAGAGCTGAAGATCCCCGACGAAGGCGTGATCGCGGCGGATCCGCCGCGTCTGATGAAGCTCTTCGAGTACGCCCAGAAACACGGCGTCGAGCTCGGAATGCAGGCCAAGAACCTTGTGCGCAAAAGCCTCCCGCTGGTAAACGACAAGTTCCGGCGCAACAGGGAGGTGAACCACTCCTTCTTCTCCGTGCTCCGTGCCCCCGGCGGGGTCGCGGACACCCTGCGGATGATGCACTACCTCGGCTTCCTCATCAGGTTCATCCCCGAATTCGAGCGGGTGTACTGCAAGGCCCAGCACGACCTCTACCACATCTATACGGTCGATGCCCATTCCATTTTCGCGGTGGAGGAGTTCATCCGCCTCCGGAACGGTGAGCATGCCGGGTCTCTCAAGCTTCTGAGCCGGCTGGCCGGCGACATTGAAAAATCCGAGCTCCTGATCCTGGCCCTCCTGCTGCACGATATCGGCAAGGGAGAGGGGGGGAACCATTCGGAAAAGGGCGCGGAGATGATGCCCACCATCGCACGCCGCATGGGGCTGACCAGGGAGGACAGCGAGCGGCTGGAGTTCCTGGTGCGCCACCACCTGCTGTTTGCCCATATTGCGCAGCGCAGGGACCTGCACGACGAGAAGATGATCATCCAGTTCGCGCGCCTGATGGGGAGCAGCGAGAACCTCAAGATGCTGTACCTGCTGACCTACGGCGATCTCAGGGCGGTCGGGCCCGATGTCTGGACGGACTGGAAGGCGGCGCTCATGGAGGAGCTTTACGAAAAGACCTTTACCGTGCTTGAGCGGGGCGACTTCAAGTTCGAGGCCCGCAGCGAGCGGGTGAAGAACGTCAGGAAAAAGGTGCTGGAGCTGCTGGAGGCCGAATATGCGGCAGCGGCGGTCAGGGAGGAGTTGAAGGCAATGAGCACCAGACACCTGTTGTCGAACACGCCGGCGGCCATCGCCGAACACGTCAGGATGCTGCTCTCCCTCGGCAACTCCACCTTTGTCTCGCGGTTGAGTCACGAGCCTGAGGGCGGGTATTCGAATTTCTCCATCTGTACCCTGGATACCCCCGGCCTCTTTTCCAAGATAACCGGGGTCATGGCCGCCAACGGCATGAACATACTGGGTGCCCGGATCAGCACCAGCACCAATGGCAAGGCCCTCGACGTGCTTCATGTCAACTCGCCCCAGGGTTTCGTAATCACTGACGAATCCCGCTGGAAGAAGGTGGAAGAGGACCTGAAGCACGTGATCCAGGGGAAGGTGAAGGTCGGTACCCTGGTGGAGCGGCGGCACCGTCCAAGCCTGCTGAGCGAAAAGGTGAAGCCGCGTTTCCCCACGGTCATCGAATTCGACAACGACGTGTCCGACGAATACACGGTCATCGACATCTATACCCACGATAAGGTCGGTCTTCTCTACCGCATCACCAGCACCTTGACGGAACTGGGCCTGTACATCGGCGTCTCCAGGATATCCACCAAGATAGACCAGGTCGCCGACGTGTTCTACGTGAAGGACATCTTCGGTCAGAAGATAACATCGGAGGAAAAGCTTGATGAGATCAAGGAACGCCTCCTCAAGGCCATAGAGGTGGAGTAGTCCATGTACCCCCTCCTCGACCTGTTCCTCAACTATCTTGCCGTGGAAAAGGGACTGTCCCGGAACACTCTGGAAGCCTACAGCCGGGACTTGGGGAAATACCTGTCGTTCATGGAAACCCTGGGTATCGACGGGCCTGGCGGGATTCGCCCCCCTGATGTGGCCTCTTTCCTCGCGTTCCTCAAGGATTCGGACATTGCCCCGCGGAGCAGGGCCAGGGCGCTGTCGGCCGTTCGGATGTTCCACCGCTTTCTCCTGATCGAGAGCCGGTCCGATCACAATCCCGCCTCCCTGATCGAAGCGCCCAAAACCATCGGCAGACTTCCGGCAGTGTTGAGCTTCCGGGAGGTGGACGCTCTCCTGGCGGCCACCTGTGGTACGGCTCCGGGGGACCTGCGCGATCGGGCGATGTTGGAGCTGCTCTACGCCACCGGGTTGCGGGTCTCGGAATTGGTGGCGCTGAAAACCAGGGAGATCAACATGAACGCGGGCTTCCTGCTCGCCTTCGGCAAGGGGGGCAAGGAGCGGCTGGTGCCGATCGGAGAGTCCGCCAACGCCTCGCTGGAGGTTTACCTGACAGGGGTCCGGCCGAAACTGGACAGGAGAGGAGACAATGAATACCTTTTTATTTCCAGGCTCGGCGCACCAATGACCCGTCAGGCTTTCTGGAACATCATCAAGAAGCGGGCGCGCCAGGCCGGAATCACAAAGGAAATCTCGCCGCATACGCTCCGTCATTCGTTCGCCACGCATCTGCTGGAGAACGGAGCGGATCTGAGGAGCGTCCAGCTCATGCTGGGCCATGCGGACCTGTCAACCACCCAGATCTACACCCACATCACCAGGGAACGTCTGAAAAGGATCCATCAGGAATCCCATCCGCGGGGTTGAAAGTATCGTGAAAGGCATTGCCGGATTGCAGCGGGATGATGTAATGTATGCTCAAGAAAGGATGGGGCTCATGAAGTATATTGTTTTGCTCGGTGACGGAATGCCGGATGAAGGTATCGAATCCCTGGGGGGGAAGACCCCCCTGGAGTTCGCCAGGACCCCGATGATGGATTTCATGGCGAAGCGGGGCCGCCTGGGAACTGCCAGGACCATTCCGGACGGGTTCCCTCCCGGAAGCGACGTGGCGAACCTGTCGGTGTTCGGCTACGATCCCCGCACCTGCTATACCGGCCGGTCACCCCTGGAAGCGGCCAGCATGGGCGTAGAGCTGGGACCGAACGACGTTGCGTTTCGTCTCAATCTGGTCAATCTGCGTCAACACGACGGCAGGACCGTCATGGGAGACTACTCAGCCGGGCACATCACCACCGACGAGGGGAGGGAGCTTCTGGCCGCCCTCGGCAGGGAACTGGGAAGCGTGGAATTCGAATTTCATCCCGGCGTGAGCTATCGGCATCTGCTCGTCTGGAGAAACGGCAGGGAAAGGCTCGAAACCACGCCTCCCCACGACATAACCGGAAAATGCGTCAACGACTACCTGCCGAAAGGAGACGGGGCCGGCGTGCTGCTCGATCTCATGCAGAGGTCCCAATCCATTCTCGAAGGGCATCCGCTGCACCGGCGGCGGCAGGAGCAGGGGCTGACGCCGGCCAATTCCATCTGGCTCTGGGGGCAGGGGAAGGCGCCGAGGATGGAGACCTACCGGGAGAAGTTCGGCCTGACCGGGGCCGTGATCTCCGCCGTGGACCTGGTGCGTGGGATAGGTGTCTACGCGGGGCTGGAGATCACAAGGGTGCCAGGAGCCACCGGCTACCTGGACACCAACTACGCCGGCAAGGTCGAGGCGGCCCTCGCGGCTCTGGAAAGGGTCGACTTTGTTTATCTCCACGTGGAGGCGCCTGACGAATCCTCACATTCGGGCAGTATCGAGAACAAGGTCAGGGCCATCGAGGATTTCGACGCAAAGGTTGTCGGGCCAATCCTCGAGGGGATAAAGAAATTCGGCGAGTACCGGATACTCTGCACCCCGGACCATCCGACCCCCCTGAGGCTCATGACGCACACCGCCGAACCGGTTCCCTTCATTATATACGGCGGTGAGACCGACGTGAATGACGCCGTTGCCGGGTATGACGAGAACTCCGCCCGCGCAACCGGTCTCAGTCTGGAAGAGGGATTCAGGGTGATGGACCTGCTTCTGGGAAGATGAACCGCCGGTCGTACCGGTATTGAGCACAAAAAAACGGCCCCTTTACCGGACGGCCGTTTTTTTGTCGCCGGTTACGACACTCCGCCTGATTCTTCTAAAGAAATACCCGTTCATACCGAAAAGATACAAGACGGATCATGAATTCACAACAGGGGGAACCCATGGGCACGGTTTTGAAGGGGAACGCGGATATGCATCACATGGTGGGCTTCACGGTGGGCAGCGAAGAGTACTGCGTGGATATTCTGAAGGTCCAGGAGATCATCCGCATGATGGATATAACAAAGATTCCGAATGCCCCGGACTATGCGGAAGGGGTGATTAATCTTCGCGGAAAGGTGATCCCTGTCATTGATTTCAGGAAGCGCTTCACCCTTCAGGACGCCTCGCTTGGGAACGACGAGGCGCGGCGCATCGTGGTGGTCGATGTAACGGGAAAGACCATAGGCCTCATCGTGGACCAGGTGTCTCACGTCATAAAGCTGGAAAGCGACCAGGTTTCGCCGACGCCGGATACGGTAAAAAGCGCCGGAGGAGGGTGTTTCAGCGGTATCGGGCGCCTCGGTGACCGGCTGATTATACTGCTGGACGTGGAGGCCATGTTCGGCGAAGGGGAGCTGGACTGGACGTTGGCGGCCGCCTGAGGCAGGGGCGGACAGAAAAAACCCGGTCCATGGGAGAGGACCGGGTTCGTGCATGCCGTTCTTCGATAGTCCGCTTCTACCGCGGCATCGGGCAGTAGCTGTTTACGATGATGTTTCCGTCTTTTCAGATCTTCCTGATCTGTCCAACCTTGATAGGCTTAACCACACCCTGTCTGAAGTCCCGGCATTTTCTGTCGAAATTACCCGTTGACACCCCGCTTTGGAAAGGTGTAGAAAAGGTGGCGTTAATCCGCCGTCCGCGGTCAGGAAGGGGTAGAAGACATGAGTCAGGAGCAGGAATTTTACAACCTGTATACCCATAATTTCATCAGAACCGCGGTGGCCCTGCCCGAGGTTAAGGTGGCCGACCCGGAGTTCAATGCCCGGCAGACCATCGAGCTGCTGGCAGAGGCGGGAGAGCGCCGGTCGATACTGTCCGTGTTCCCCGAACTCGGCCTTTCCGCATACTCCTGCGAGGACCTTTTTCATCAGCAGGCGCTGCTGGACGGATGTCTCGACGCTCTGGGCAAGATCCTGGATGTCTCGCGCGCCATTCCGGTCATCGGAATTGTCGGTCTGCCGCTCAGGATAGACGGGGCACTGTTCAACTGCGCGGCTGTTTTTTACCGGGGCAAGCTGCTCGGGGTCGTTCCGAAGACCTACCTCCCGAATTACCGGGAGTTCTACGAGTTGCGCCAGTTTACACCGGCCGACCACACCCTGCGGGACTCGCTCGACCTGCTCGGGCAAACCGGAATCCCCTTCGGCAACAGGCTCCTCTTCCAGGTGGAAAACCAGCGGCTGTTCACCTTCTACGTGGAGATCTGCGAAGATGTGTGGGTGCCTATCCCGCCTTCCTCGTACGCCGCCCTGGCCGGCGCAACGGTGCTTGTCAACCTGTCCGCCTCCAACATCACCATCGGCAAGGCAGACTACCGGCGACAACTGGTGGCTAACCAGTCGGGACGGTGTCTTGCCGCCTACCTGTACAGTGCCGCCGGGATGGGGGAGTCGACCACGGATTTGGCCTGGGACGGGCACGGGATGATCTACGAGAACGGCTCTCTGGTTGCCGAATCCAAGCGCTTCAGCTACGGAGCCCAACTGGTTTCCGGAGACATCGACCTTGACCGGCTGGCCCAGGAGCGGATGCGCCAGAATACCTTCGGCCAGTCGGTGTTTCGCTTCCGTGATGAGGTCGGGGGATTCCGTACCATAGCTTTCCGGGCGGACCTGCCATACCAGGAGCGGATCCCGCTGGAGCGCCGCTACGAGCGGTTCCCCTTTGTCCCCAGCGACCCTGCCAGAAGGGACGAGCGCTGCAGGGAGGTCTACGAGATACAGGTTCAGGCCCTGGTCAAACGGTTCAGGTCCACCGGCGCGGACAAGATGGTTATCGGCATCTCCGGCGGGCTGGATTCGACCCAGGCGCTCATCGTCTGCGCCCGGGCCATGGACGTGATGGGGCTTTCACGCTTTCACATCCTTGCCTACACCATGCCGGGCTTTGCCACAAGCCAGCGGACCCTCGATCAGGCGCGCCAACTCATCAGGACCATCGGCTGCACATATCGCGAGATCGATATCCGTCCCAGTTGCATCCAGATGCTCAAGGATATCGGGCATCCTTTCTGCGAAGGGAAACCGGTCTATGACGTGACGTTCGAAAATGTCCAGGCCGGAGAACGGACCAGCCATCTGTTCCGCCTGGCCAATCAGTACGGCGGCATTGTTGTGGGAACCAGCGATTTGAGTGAAATGGCCCTCGGCTGGTGCACCTACGGCGTGGGTGACCACATGGCGCACTATCACGTGAACGCCAGTGTTCCCAAGACCCTGATCCAGTATCTGATACGCTGGACCGCGATAACCGACCAGCTCGGTCCTGAAGTAAGCCCGGTTCTCAACGATATCCTGGAAACGGAGATCAGCCCGGAACTGGTGCCCGGAGAGGATTCCAGCGGGCAGCCGGTACAGAAAACCGAGGACATCGTCGGCCCGTATGAGCTGCAGGATTTCATTCTCTACTATGTGCTCAGGCTCGGTTTTCTGCCGAGGAAGGTTGCCTTCATGGCATGGAACGCCTGGCACGACAGGCACCTTCCCGGTTGGCCGGACATACCTGAGGACAAACGTCATGAATACAACCTCCATGAGATCAAACGCTGGCTCAAGGTATTCCTGCGACGTTTCTTCAAGACCAGTCAGTTCAAGCGGACCTGTGTGCCCAATTCGCCCAAGGTCGGCTCGGGCGGCTCGCTCTCTCCGCGCGGCGACTGGCGGGCGCCGAGTGACGGCGAGGCCGAGGCATGGCTGGCGGATCTGGATCGGATTCCCGATTGACGGACTTTCGCTCTTGATCAAAAAAACCGGCGTTCCGCAACAGAGGAACGCCGGTTTTTTTGTCCGGTTTGGAGCCTGCCCTGCCGTGCTCGGCTGAAGCGGTCGTGCAGGCTCCGGTCGTGCTGCGTCTATCTGAACGGCACGAACTTGGATCCGGGCGCCCCACAGGGGGGACACTGTTTCGGGGGTTCCGGTCCCTCGGTTTTGTAACCGCATACGGTGCACTGCCATTGCTTCAGTTTCGACATGTTCTTCTCCTTTCCTGGTTGTTGTGACGCTTCAGATCGGAATTGTTTGAATAATCCGCTAGAAGCGTGCGTGGTATTCCTTCAGTCTGGTCGCGAAATCCTTGCCGAACTGATAGCATTTCGCCTCGTCTTCCACTGACGGCCTGTAGATTACCTGTATACCCGGTTCAAAGAGCTCCAATCCCATTTTAGTGAAGGTCTCGTAGGATTCCTTTACGGCTCCGCCTCCCCAGCCGTAGCTTCCGAACGCCCCGACAATCCTGTTCTTGGGCCTCAAGCCCCGCAGATGGGTGAGGCACTCGGCGACCGTCGGATACATGATGTTGTTGAGGGTGGGGGTACCGAACAGGGTACCCCGGGCCTTCCAGAACTCTTTGATGATCACGTTCATTGGTGTGGCCCGGAGCTTCAGCACCCGGCAGTCGACTCCTGAGTCGCGAATCCCTTCTGCGATGGGCACGGTCATCTGCTCGGTGCTGTGCCACATGGTGTCGTATACGATGATGGCCCTGAGGTCGGCCTTGCCCGATGCCATGGCAACGTATGAATCGAGCACTTTCTGCGGATGGGCGCGCCAGATGACGCCGTGGTCCGGGGCGATGATCTCGGGTTCGATACCGAGTTTCTTGAGATTGGCGATCGCATCCAGGATCAACTGGCCGAAGGGCATGAGGATGTTGGCATAGTAATCGATCACGGCGTCATCCAGCACCACGGAGGAAACGCACCTGCTGAATTCGTCGTCGGAACGGGCCGATGAGGCCAGGTGCTGGCCGAAGCCGTCCTGGCTGAAGAGGATGCCAGCCTCGGGGCACCATGTCATCATGGAGTCGGGCCAGTGGAGCATGGGGGTCTCGATGAACTGGAGGGTATTCTTGCCGATGTTCAGGGTATCGCCGGTCTTGACGATGCGGAACCTCCAGCGGGAGGTGTCGAAGAACCGGTCGAGTCCCCTCTTGCCGCGCTCGCTGATATATATGGTCGCGTCGGGGCAGAGCGCCATGATGTCGTCGATGCTGGTCGCATGATCGTTCTCGATGTGATTGATGACGACGTGTTTGATCTGCGAAGGGTCCACGAGGCTCTTGATATGTTTGACGGTTATCCCGGAAAAGTCGTGCTTGACCGTATCGACCAGGGTGATTTCCTGATCCAGGATGAGATAGTTGTTGTATGTGGTGCCGCGCGGCGTCTCGTAACCATGAAAGTCTCTCACCGCCCAGTCGATCGCTCCTACCCAGAAAAAATCTTTCTTTAATTCAAAAACTTTCATGGTCCCTCCCAGGATGTTTTTTCGCTTCAACAGGCGTCACATGGGGACGTCACGTTTTCCCGGCAGCCCGCTTCCCGCAATGGTTGATTACCCTTCCGTTTTCCGGCAACGTGCGCATTTCCCGGTAAACGTAATGGAATAATCGGTTATCGCGAATTCCGGTTCCACGCCGGCCGGAGGCCGCAGGTCATTCAGTGACGGGTCGTGCAGGTCCAGTACCGCTCCGCAACTGAGGCAGTTCAGGTGGTGGTGTCGGCTGGTGTCCGCGTCGAAACGGGCCTTTGCCTCGGGATAGCTGATCTTTTTCGCGATACCGAGTGAGACGAATGTTTCAAGTACCCGGTAGACTGTGGTACGCGAAACGCCTTTCAGCCTGCTGGAGATGTCTTCGTAGACCTGATCCGCAGTCGGGTGGTCTTTTCTGGAGGCGAGGGCTTCGAGGATAGCCCTGCGTTGTATGGTGAGCGCGAGCCCCTGGTTCCGGCAGACGGACTCCAGTTCGCTGCTCTTGATTTTCAGTATGTCATGCAGTTCGTTTTTCATGGTTGGAATATATTGCGTTTGGCATAAATTGTCAAGCAGTAAAAAATTTATACCTTGCAGCGGCCGTCATGTTCCGGCAGAATATGGCGGGCGGCAGGCCTCGGGCCTTTGCGACGGAAAGCGCTGTTCTCGATGCCAGCTGAGCATTGCCGGAGATACACACCGATTGATTGATGCCGGGAGACGACTGGAGTGCCGGCTGCGAAATTCGGAAGGGGCTTGAAAGTGCGACGAAACCCTAAAGTTGTCGTCTGTGCCTATCATAATGTAGGCTTCAGGTGCTTGGCCGAGCTGTTGCGCCAGGGAGCGCGGGTCGAGGCGGTTTTTACCCATGAAGACTCTCCGACCGAGGAGATATGGTTTTCCTCGGTTCGGGAGCTCGCGGAACGGGAAGGCATTCCGTGTCTGGTAAGCGACGTCAATCTCCCGGAAAATGAGGAGTTCCTGAGGGCCCTTGAACCTGACTTTCTCTTTTCCTTCTACTATCGTCTCATGATCCGGAAAGGGATACTTGCCATCCCCACGTACGGTGCGCTCAACCTGCACGGCTCGTTCCTGCCGAAATACCGCGGAAGGGTACCGGTAAACTGGGTGATCATCAACGGTGAAACCGAAACCGGGGCCACGCTTCACTACATGGTGGAAAAGCCGGATGCGGGGGATATCGTTGACCAGGAAAAGGTCTTCATCGAATTCACCGATACGGCCCATGACGTGTTCAGCAAGGTGACTGATGCCGCGGAGCGGGTGATTGCCCGCTCGTGGCCGCTGTTGCGAGCCGGCAGGGCTGCGCGGATTCCCATGGCCCTGGCTGAGGGGAGCTACTTCGGAGGCCGGAAACCCGCGGACGGACTGATCGACTGGAACAGGCCGTCCGTGGAAATATATAACCTGATTCGGGGCGTAACCCATCCCTATCCGGGCGCGTTCACCTTTCTCGAAGGGCGCAAGGTGTTTGTCTGGCAGGCGTGGCCGGTTGCCGGGCAGGGAAGGGCGGGAGAGATCGTTTCGGACAGACCGCTGCGGGTGGGTACCGGCGACGGACTGCTGGAGATCCGCTCCCTGCAGGTGGAGCCGGGGCAGGAGCAGGACCCCGCTGAATTCGCGGGCAGCCATTCTCTTGCCGGCAAAAGATTTGGTCCGCCTTTGTGAACAATACCGTACTGCGAGAGGGGAAGTGACGTTCGCTTTCGCCGCTCAACTTCCAAAACTGGAGTCATCATGAAAATTTTGATCCTCGGCGTGAACGGTTTCATCGGAAACGCCCTGACCCGCCGTATTCTCACCACCACCGACTGGGAGGTCTACGGCCTCGACATGAGCACCGACAAGCTGGGCCATTCATTGGGCCATCCCCGGTTCCATTTTCTCGAAGGCGACATCACCATCAACAAGGAATGGATTGCTTACAACATCAAGAAGTGCGACGTGGTCCTCCCCTTGGTCGCCATAGCGACGCCCGCCTCCTATGTCCGCGAGCCGCTCAGGGTCTTTGAGCTGGATTTCGAGGAAAACCTGACCATTATCCGGCAGTGCGTGAAGTACGGCAAGCGGGTGGTCTTCCCCTCCACTTCCGAGGTCTACGGCATGTGTCCGGACGGCGAATTTGACGAAGACGCCTCGTCTCTGGTGCTAGGTCCCATCCACAAGGAGCGTTGGATTTACTCCTGCGCCAAGCAGATGCTCGACCGGGTCATTTACGCCTACGGCATGCACGAGGGGCTGTGCTATACCCTGTTCCGTCCCTTCAACTGGATCGGCCCCCGGCTGGACAGCATCAACACCGCCAAGGAGGGAAGCTCCCGTGTCCTGACCCAGTTCCTTTACAACATCATCATGGGCGAGTCCATCAACCTGGTGGACGGAGGAAACCAGCGCCGTTCATTTACCTATCTCGAAGACGGGATCGACTGCCTCATGAAGATCATCGAGAACAAGGGAGGTTGCGCCGACGGTGGGATTTTCAATATCGGCAACCCGGCGAACGATCTTTCGGTCAAGGAGCTGGCGTACAAATTGCGGGAGATGGTGAAGCAGTACCCCCGGTACCGGGAGCGGGCGGATGAGTGCACCATCGTGGAAGTGACCTCCGAAGACTTTTATGGCAAAGGCTACCAGGATATAGTAACCCGGGTGCCGTCCATTGCCAAGGCCGCGGACAGACTCGGCTGGCGTCCGGTGACCGGCATCGATGAAGCACTGCAGAAGACCCTGGATTTCTATCTCATCGACGAAGGTGAGAAGATCGAGCAGTTCGTCTCCCTATGAGCGTTCCGACCGTTGCCCTGAAGGTTGACGTGGATACCCATGTGGGGACGCGCGACGGCGTTCCCCGCCTGCTCGACATCCTGGACTCCTTCGGTATCAGGGCCACCTTTTATTTTTCCATGGGGCCGGACAACTCCGGCAAGGCGATACGCCGCATCTTCACCCGTAAGGGCTTCCTGGGCAAGATGCTTCGCACCCGGGCTCCCTCCATGTACGGCCTGAAAACCCTGCTCTACGGGACACTCCTTCCCCCTCCGCAGATAGCGGCCTCCTTTCCGGATGTCCTGCGGGATACGGCCGCCCGTGGGCACGAGACGGGGATACACTGCTGGGATCACGTGCGCTGGCACGACTATCTGACGCGGATGTCGCGTGCAACGGTTCGAGGTGAGCTGGAAAAGGCCGACAACCTCTATCGGGAGATCACGGGCGGGCCAGCCAGAACGACCGCGGCGCCCGGCTGGACCGTGTCCGCCCTCTCTCTGGAATTGCAGGACGCCATGAAGCTCCACTATTGCAGTGATTCGCGGGGATACGCGCCTTTCTTTCCCGTGTTTGGCGGACAGAGCTTTTCGACCCTTCAGATCCCGACCACCCTTCCGACCATGGACGAACTGCTCGGCACGGACGGTATTTCCACCGACACCATCAACGCCTTCTATCTTTTCCACGTAAAACCGGGGCTCAACGTACATACCATTCACGCGGAGCTGGAAGGGATGAGTCAGTCAGTGGTATTCACCGACCTCTTGCGGGACCTGCGGGAGAGGGATGTACGATTCATCACCCTGTCCCAGGCCGCCGATGAGGCCCTTGCTGGCGGCCCTCCCCGCTGCGTGCTCGCCATGGGTGAGCTGCCGGGCCGGGCCGGGCTGGTGGCCGTCCAGCAGGGATAATTCCATCTTCTACCTTCCCTGACTCTACACCAGTTTTCGCAGTTCATTCAACAGGTCTTCCAGACAATCATATCCCTCCTGCCAGAAGCCGGGGTCGGTGAAGTCTATGCCGGCAGGCCGCACCGTGTCGGCGGGCGACCGGGAGCCGCCGCTCTTCAGGATGTCAGTATAGGTCGGGACAAAGGATAGTCCCTCCGCCTGATATTTCCGGAACAGGGAGAGTACCAGCAGTTCCGCAAAGGTATAGGAGTAGCAGTAAAACCTGCTGTGAATGAAATGGGAGATGTAACTCCATCCCCACCGGTACGGTTCGATCATCTCGACGCTGTCGCCGTACAGACGGGCGTTCTCCTCCCACCAGATATCGCCGATATCCTGTGCCGAAAGCAGGCCGTTCTTCCTTTCCAGGTGCACCCTTTCTTCAAAGCGGGTCAGCACGTTCTGCCTGAAAGTGGTGGCGATGATGTCTTCGATCTTGGCGCACAGCAGGGAAATCTTGACCCCGGGGTCATGTTCCCGCTCAAGGAGCAGGCGCGTCAGGAGCATTTCACCGAACACCGAGGCCGTTTCCGCCAGCGGCAGGGGCGGATGGTAGTTAAGTGTGCTCTGTTCCTGGGCGAGCACGAAGTGCAGGCCGTGACCCAGTTCGTGGGCAAGGGTCGATACGTCCCTCAGGTTGCCCGTGTAGTTCATGAGCACGCAGGGAGGGAGCGACGGCGAAATGCCCATACAGAAGGCTCCGCCGCTCTTGCCCGGCCTCGGCAGCGCATCGATTCGGCGGTCGATAAAGAATTTCTCGACGATTGTCCGGAACCGGCCGGAGAACGAGCCGTAGGCGTCCAGGACCAATTCTTTGGCTTCCTCGAAGTCGAACCGGCGATCCGACTCCTGGATCGGCGCGTAGATGTCTGTGTTCTTCAGTTTAGCTGCCTTGAGGAGTCTGGCCTTGAATCGGAAGTACTCCTGTGCCAGGTGGTAGTTGTCCTCACTCACCTTCATGAGCCGATCGACCGCTTCCGGGGCCACTTCGTTTGCCAGGTGGGTAGGCTCCATAACGGATCGGTAACCGCGGAGCTGGAGTTCCTGGGAATAGTCCAGTGCCACGTTGTTGATGATGGTGGAAAAGGTAATGGCGTTTTCCTCGAACTTCTTCAGGAACGTGCCGAATGCCCTTTCCCGTACCTCGGCTTGTGCGTGATGGAGCAGGCCCAGCAGCTCTTCACCGGTCATCTCCCGTTCTTCACCGTCCAGTTCGAAACGGTACCGGAACGAAGAGGCGAGCTCGTCGAACAGGCGCGTGAAAGCCTCTATTCCGGTCAGGCTTTTCTGTTTCAGCAAGCGTTCTTCCCGCTCGGGCAGGGTGTGGGGTTTGTAGCGGCGCAGGGCTTCCAGGTAATGTCCGTACGGGGCAAGCAGGCTGTCCCGAATCAGTTCATTGAAGCGATTATCCGGGATATCTATGATCTCGAGGTCAAAGAAAAGCAGCTCCTGTGACGCCTTGTTGGCGAACTCCATCGACCTCTGCGACAGCTTCTTGTTTACCGGATCCTCGCTGTCCGCCGCAAAAAGGAGGTAGGCATAGGTCTGGGGCCTGACGAGCAGATTGTGGAGGGCTTCATATCCTCTCAACGCTTCCTTCAGTTGTGCGGCAGTCAGCGATGCAATACAACCGCGGTAGCTGGTACGAAAGTCCTCGATGGTCTTATCGGCGGAGGAAAAGTCCCTTTTCAGCTCTTCCGCCTCCGACGAATCGTACAGGAAGGTCAAATCCCACAGCATGTCGTCAATTGGATGGTCCATGTACCCCGGTGCCTCCTGATTCTTGTTTTATTGGTGAGTGCAGTCTTTGACGCATTCCACTACACGTTGACATATCCGTTTTCTGGTGTCAATTGTCGAAAACATAGGAAAATCAGGCATAGATCGGTGCGGTGAAAAAAAGTGATTTTTCCTGCTTGACAATTCCCAGAGGGCTTTGTTATAACCACTGCTCCTCGGGAGGCGTGTTGGGGTTTTTTCTGGGGTGGTAGAAAAAAGTTGGGGCTGCGAAAAAAAGGCATTGACAGGCAGCGATGAAGTATG
>Ga0228535_1001722_pt1 | contig 29038 bp, 28 predicted proteins | sample SJ1metagenome_FD_168457 | JGI IMG/M metagenome (GOLD analysis project Ga0228535, IMG submission 168457) | Enriched culture of PCE-dechlorinating microbial communities from Ithaca, New York, USA - SJ1 | ecosystem: Engineered > Modeled > Simulated communities (microbial... > Unclassified | place...
CTGTCTGGTTAAGTCCGTTTCCGTCGTGCCGCAGGGCGCGCATCCCGGAGGCGTTTGGAACGCGGGCCTGGAAACATTCGAGGCCTATGCCGAAGACTACGACTTCATGACCGACTTCAACCGCGCGTGCAAGGATCCGGCGGCGCTCGACACGTGGATCGACCGCTGGGTGCGGCAATGCCCCTCCTTTGACGATTACCGGACCAAACTCGGCGCGGACAGAGTGAGAAGGCTCAAGGAGGCCGCCCGGGGAAACGCCTGGCTGCACCGCCTGCACGATCTCGAGGATCGCATTTCGCCCGCGGCGCCATACAACGACATCGAGCGAATGGTGATCGTCGCCTCGCGGGTGCTGCAATCCCGGATTCCGGCCGAAGGCCACAAAACTGTGCTGGCGGGCGCCGGCACGGCCAATCTCGCGGCCTGGCTCGCCAAGTACCGCCTGCGGGAAGAAGGCTACCCGGTCGAGCTTCTGGTGGAGCTGGGCTACTTCGGCAACTCCCCCCGGCCCGCCGAGCCCTTTCTGCTCAATTTTGAAAATTTCGCCACCTGCAAGATGCTCACGGAGACGCTGGACACACTGGGCGTTTTCACCTGCGGCGCGACCAACCGCTGCATCGGCGTTCTCGGAGCGGCCCAGATCGACAAGGACGGCAACATCAATTCCCACTGGATTTCCGACGACCTGTACATCACCGGCTCCGGCGGCGCCAACGACGTCGCCACGGGCGCCCGTGAAACGCTGGTCGTGATGCAGCACTCCCGGGAGCGCCTGCTGGAGCGCGTCCCTTTTGTCACCGCGCCCGGCAATCGGGTGAAAACCCTGGTTTCAACCAGGGGGCTTTTTGAAAAGCCCGCGGGCGGCGGCGAATTCATTCTGACGGGCTACTTCGCCGAGGAGAACCGCCTCCGGGAAGAGATCCTCCGGGAAATCAGTGAAACCTGCGGCTGGCCGCTTAAAATTGCGCCCGATCCCGCGCCGATTCCGCCTCCGACCTCCGAAGAGCTGAGGCTTTTGCGCATCTTCGATCCGCAGCGATTCTATCTGAAATGAAGCTCTGCGCCGGCGGCCCCGCCAAAGCTCCCGCAAGGAAACCCGCTTCGTACAAATCAAACCGGCAACGGATATTCCCTTGACGTCCCGCGCGACTCTACATATACTCGCGCCGCGCCGCCGAAGGCCCGGGGGACCTTTCCGGCGGAGGAACAGAATATCTGCTGAATCATTCCGGACGCCCCGGCAATGCTTCAGCCGTTTTCGAGGTAATACATCATGCAGAAAATTTTCACACCGGCCTTGCTGACCCAGGAACAGCTGGCCGGCATTCAACTGGCCGGTTTGCAGTGGACGGTCCGGCACGCCTACGCAGGATCGGACTTCTACCGCAAAAAATTCGACGCGGCGGGCGTCCGGCCGCAAGACATCCGCACACTTGACGATTTAAGGCGGCTTCCCTTTACAACGTCCCGGGACCTGCAGGATAACTACCCCTATCCGCTGCTGTCCGTTCCCTTTGAAGATGTCGTGCGCCTGCACGCCTCTTCCGGCACCACGGGCAAAAGAAAGGTCCTGGTCTATACGGCAAAAGACGTTGACGACTGGGCCGACATGTTTGCCCGCTGCTACGAAACGGCTGAACTCACCAGAAGCGACAGGGTGCAGATCTGCGTCGGCTACGGCGTCTGGACGGCGGGAGTGGGCTTCCAGGCGGGCTGCGAACGGTTCGGCGCTTTTGCCGTTCCGGTCGGCCCCGGCAACATCGACATGCAGTTGCAGTTCCTGGTCGATTTCCAGACCACCGTCATCTGCAGCACCGCGTCGATGGCGCTTCTGCTCGCAGAGGAGGTTCATGCCCGCGGCCTTAAGGACAAGATCAGCGTCAAAAAAGTGATCTTCGGCGCGGAGCGCGCGAGCGACGCGCTGCGGCAGAAAGTCAAAACACTTTTGGGCGCCGAACACATCTTCGACATTCCGGGGCTCACCGAAGTTTACGGACCGGGCACGGGTCTCGACTGCCCGTACCACACGGGCATTCACTACTGGGCCGATTACTACATTCTGGAAATCCTGAACCCCGAAACGCTCGCGCCCGTCGCCGCAGGAGACGTGGGCGAGATGGTCTATACGACGCTCAGGAAGGAAGGGGCCCCCATGATCCGCTACCGCTCCCGGGATCTGACGCGCCTGATTCCCGGACGATGCGCCTGCGGCTCGCCTTTTCCGCGCCACGACCGGATCGTCGGGCGTTCCGACGACATGTTTATCGTGCGGGGCGTCAATGTCTATCCCAGCCACATCGACGAGATCCTCTCCCGGCAGAAAGGCATCGCAACGGAATATCAGATCCATCTCGACCGCCTGGAGGACGGAAAGGACTACCTGACCGTCAAGGTTGAACGCGAAAAGGACGGAGACGCGGGCCGGGATGCCGCGCTGGCTTCCGCGATCGAAAAAACCATCCGCAAGGAGACGCTCGTCAGCGGCAAGGTACAGATCGTGGAGTACCAGTCTCTTCCCCGGACCGAGCGCAAGGCCAAAAGGGTCTTCGACCGGCGCGGATAAGCTTTCCCCGTCCGCGGGAAACCGTCCGCGGGCCGGGCAGGTTTCCGAATCAGAAAGCACAAGGAATGCGTCAATGTCACAATATGAAGAAAGAATCCTGATGGGCAACGAAGCGATCGGCCGGGGCCTCGTCGAATGCGGCTGCGAGTTCATCGCCGCCTACCCCGGCACGCCGTCTTCCGAAATCCTGTCCTCGGCTGTGAAATTCGTCCGGAAAACGGGCGTTCATACGCACCTCGAATGGTCCGTCAACGAAAAGGTGGCCTACGAGGCGGCGCTGGCGTGCGCCTGCACGGGCAAGCGCGCCGCCGTGGCGATGAAGCAGGTGGGCCTCAACGTCGCCGCCGATCCGTTCATGCGTTCCGCTTACCTGGGAACGAAAGGCGGATTTGTCCTCGTCGCGGCGGACGATCCGGGCCCCCACAGCTCGCAGACGGAGCAGGACAGCCGCTTTTTCGCGCTCTTTGCCAAAATTCCCGTTTTCGATCCCGCCAGCCCCGCCGAGGCCAAAGACATGGTGCAGCAGGCCTTCGCGCTTTCGGAAAAATATGAAATTCCCGTCATGCTGCGGCCTACGACGCGCGTGTGCCACGCCCGCCAGAACGTGCCCTGCGGCCGGCCGGAAGTTTTAAACCGTCCGCCGCGTTTTGAAAAAGATCCGGGCCGGTGGATCGCCACGCCGCAGTTTCTTCCGGACCTCCACCGGCAGCTCAACGAAAAGATGGACCGGATCGCCGGCGAAGACGCTTTGCGTCCCCGCGCGTTTCGGGGGGACGGCTCGCAGCCGCGCCGCTGCGTCATCGCCTCCGGCGTCGCTTTCGCCCACGCGTACGACCTGCTCGCGGACATGGGCCTTCTGGGCCGGATCGATCTTTTTCAGGTCATCCTTCCCCACCCGCTGCACAAAGGATTTATCGAAGAAATCCGCTCGGACTACGACGCGATTCTGGTCGTTGAGGAAACCTACCCGGTCATCGAAACGCAGTTGATCAACGAACGTGTGACGGGCCGACGCTCCGGGCACATTCCCAACCGGGGTGAACTGACGCAGGACGTCGTCTTGCGCGTCCTGGAAAAATTTCTCAACCGGACGCCCGATCCGGCGACGCGCACCGCACCGGAAAAAGGCAAGCGGCCCTCGCTTTGCGCGGGGTGCCCGCATCGCGCCGCGTACTGGGCCATCAAGACAACCTTCCCCGGCGGCCTCTTTCCCAGCGACATCGGCTGCTACACGCTGGCAATGAACTTCGGGGCCATCGACACCTGCCACTGCATGGGGGCCTGCATCAGCCAGGCGGAAGGATTTTATTTTGCCTACGCGGACGAGAAAAATCCGCCGGCCATTGTCGTCAGCATCGGCGACTCGACGTTCTTTCACGCCGGCATTCCCGGGCTCATCAACGCCGTCCTGCACAGGGCCCGCTTTATTCTGGTGATCCTGGACAACGCCACAACCGCCATGACGGGCAATCAGCCGGTGCCGCATCTGGGAATCACCGCCGACGGCAGTCCGGGCCGGGCCGTCCTGATTCCGGACCTTCTTAAGGCCTGCGGCGTCTCCTTCATCCGCGAGTGTGATCCTTACGACATGGAGGCCTTAAGCCGTCATCTCAGAGAAGCGGACCGCCACTGCCGTTCGGAAGAAGGCGGCGTGGCCGCCGTCATCACCAAACATCCCTGCCTGCTGGATCACGGCGCAAAAGGAAATGAGACCCTATGGGCCATGACGGTTTCGGAAGACTGCTCCGGCTGCCGGCAATGCCTGGAGGAATTCGAGTGCCCCGCCCTGGTTTTCAACGACGAAACCGGCAAAGTGGACATCGACGACACGATTTGCGCGGGCTGCGGAGTTTGCGTCGCGGTCTGCCCGCTGGGGGCGATCACGGCACGGGAAAAGTAAACCTTTTCTGCAAGGGGACAGCCGCAACCGTTCCCTGCCTTGCGGATGTGGAATCAAAAGGAAAAATGCCATGAAACAACAAATCATCGTGAGCGGCGTAGGCGGCCAGGGCGTCGTGTTTGCAACGCGCCTGCTCGCCCACGCCGCCATGGAAAGCGGCCATCCCGTTTTGACCTCGGAAAACCACGGCATGGCCATGCGCGGCGGAACGATCATTTCGCACGTTAAAATCGGCGCCTTTCACAGCCCGCTCATCCGTCAAGGCCACGCGGACCTCGGGCTTTTTTTGAACAGGGAAAATCTCGGCATTCACGGCGGCATGATGAAAGAAACGGGGACGCTTTTCGTCAACACGCCGTTTCCCGGCGCCTACCGGCATTGCGACGCCACCGGCCTGGCCCGCGGCGCCGGCGCCGTCGTCGCGGCCAACCTTGTTTTGCTGGGCTTTGCCGTCCGGACCGGCGGCTTCTTCTGCACGGCCGGGCAGTTGGAAGAGGTCATTCAACGCATTTCCCCGCCCAAACAACTGGAGCTGAACTTAAAGGGCTTTCGCCTGGGCCTGGAAGCGTAGCGCTCATCCCCCTCCCCCACCTTGCTCCAAACGGAAACAGCTTTTTTGTCCTCTGCCGCCGGGGATTCAGGGATTCAAGGATCAAGGGACGGACAAGTCACCTCCCCCTGGCCCCCTCCAGAGGGGGACAAACTGCCGCCGGGGATTCAGGGGGTCTTTCTCTTCAACTCCTTTTCCGCTTCTTTCCGGGTTTCGTACATGTGGGGCGTTACTTTCTTTTCCCGAAGCGCGTCGCCCAGTTTCATCCGTGCGAAAGCGCTCGAGGTGTAGTTCGTGGTCTTGATGTAATATTTCTCGACGAATTCCTTCACCATCTCCGTGTATTCGTCCATCAAATCAGGCAGGATGTTGAAATTGTCGTAATTGACGATCGTGTAAACTTTCCGGCCCACCGGTTCGAGAATGGCGAGGACGGCCTGGCGGATCTCCTCGATCTGCCGGCTCGTTTTTACATAGTAGCCCTCAAAGTTGACAAAGAAAAGATTTTCCTCCGGCTGATAGGTCAGCCGCTCTTCCAGAGGCAGGCTGAGCAGGTCGCCGGCCAACCCCATCGGTTCCGGGGCGAAAATCCGTTCGTTCATGAGGCGGACATCCCTGATGATGGGCGTAAAGTCCATCAGGGCCAGGACGTCTTTTTCCAGGTCGATGCCCGGGGCAATTTCAATGAGCTCCATGCCCTCGCGCGTCAGAGCAAAAACGCAGCGCTCCGTCACATAGCGCACGTAAAGATCCTGCTCGGCTCCGTACCGGCCGCCGAACGTCATGTGCTCGACCTGGCGGACGAATTTTTTCGTTTTCCCCTCCCGGTCGATGCAGAGCTTCTGATCGCTTACCGACACGCCGAGTCCGCCCGCGGTAAAGGTGCCCACAAAGATGCATTTCTTGGCGGCCTGGCTGATGTTGATGAACCCGCCGCATCCGGCCAGCCTTGGACCAAATTTGCTCACGTTGACGTTGCCGTCGCTGTCCGCCTCCGCCATGCCCAGGCAGGCAATGTCCAGGCCTCCGCCGTCGTAAAAGTCGAACTGGTAAGGCTGATCAATGAGGCAGTCGGTGTTGGCGGCGGCGCCGAAATTCAATCCGCCGGCGGGAACACCGCCGATGACACCCGGTTCCGCGGTGAGCGTGAAGTAAGACAGAATTTTCTCTTCGTTCGCGACATTGGCGACTCCTTCGGGCATTCCGATCCCCAGGTTGACGATGTCGTTGGCCTTCAGCTCGAAGGCAGCCCGGCGGGCGATGATTTTCCGCGCCCCCATCTCCATGGGCGTCATGGAATGCAGGGGCATTTTGATTTCGCAGCTGAAGGAGGGATCGTAAAATTCCCCGAAGGTCTGCCAGTGGTTTTGCGGCCGCGCGACGACCACGCAGTCGACAATGATGCCGGGAACCTTGACCTGCCTGGCGTTCAGCGTTCCCTTGTCGGCGACTCTTTCCACCTGCGCAATGACATAGCCGCCCGAATTTCTCGCGGCCATGGCGATCGAAAGATTTTCGATGGTCAGGGCTTCTTTTTCCATCGTGATGTTGCCGTCGATATCGCCGGTTGTCCCCCGGATGATCGCCACATTGACGGGAGGAAGTTTATACGAAAGATATTCCTTCCCGTCGAATGCGATGAGCTCGACAAGATCTTCCGTGGTGATGCTGTTGACTTTTCCGCCGCTGTAGCGCGGGTCGACATACGTTCCCAGTCCGATGGTCGTAATCGTGCGCGGTTTATGGGCGGCAATATCGCGAAACATATGCGATATAACCCCCTGGGGCCAATTGTAGGCGAGAATTTTGTTTTCGATGGCGAGCCGGCCGAGTTTCGGCGCCAGCCCCCAGTGCCCGCCGATCACCTTTCTCACCAGCCCTTCATGGGCAAAATGGTTTAGCCCCTTTTCTTTGCCGTCTCCCTGGCCCGCGGCGTACATGAGGGTGAGGTCCCTGGGAAAACCGGTCTGCAAAAAATATTCTTCCAGCGCGATGGCGATTTCTTCCGCGAAACCCGCGCCGACGAATCCTCCCGTAGCGACCACATCGCCCGATTTGACAAGCTGGACGGCTTCCTTGGCGGTGACCACCTTGTTGCGCGCCCGCATGATGCCCCGCAGAACCGGATGACCGCTTGTTCTTCCCGCCGGTGTTCCATTCAATGCCATGAGACACCTCCGATATCAAAGCATTTGAATTTTGTTGTTCAAATTTTATGCCAGAGCGCCAAGCGCCGTCCGGGGCTGCCGGGAAGGCTTGAAACCATTCAAAATGTATCTTTTGAGGTGTGCGGGAAAAGGCGCCGGCCGGAGCGCGCCCCCGTCGAAGCGGGTGGTTCAGGGCTTTAGTGTAGCATGGCTGCTACAGATGATGCGTCTCTTCGGCGGCGTGCAGCGGAATGTTGTATTTTTTCATCTTTTTATAAAGCAGGGTCCGGTGGACCCCCAATATTATGGACGCTTTCTTCTTGTTGTAGTTGGTGTTGCGCAGTGTCTGGAGAAGCGTCTCCCTTTCGGTTTCCCGCTGGATATCCCGGAGGGAAGCCTTGCTCGAAACGAGAGCGGCCTCTCCCGGACAATGATCGCCTGCGGCGCGGGATTTTTGATTGAGTTCACAGGGAAGATCTTCCAGATAAATGGTGTCGCCCTCCAGGGAGGAGATGGTCCTTTCCAGAACATTCTGCAGTTCGCGCGCGTTTCCCGGCCAGTCGTTGTGTGTGAGCGCCCGCTCAACTTCGGGGGAAATCGCAACGCTGCCGATCCGGGTCATTTCAGCGAGCTTCTTCAGCAGGTATCTGGCCAGCGGAATGATGTCTTCGGGCCGCTCGCGCAGGGGGGGAATATGCAGCGCAATCACATTCAGTCTGTAGAACAGATCGAGCCGGAACTTTTTTTTCGGCACCATTTCCTGCAGATTCTGATTCGTGGCGGCAATGAGACGGAAATCCGACCGGATGATCGATTTGCCTCCCAGACGCGAAAATTCTTTTTCCTCGAGAACGCGCAGGAGCTTCGGCTGCATCTCGAGCGCCATATCGCCGATCTCGTCGAGGAAGATGGTGCCGCCGTCCGCCTGTTCGAATTTTCCCTCCTTGCCGCTGGCGCTGGCGCCGGTGAACGCTCCTTTTTCATATCCGAACAATTCCGATTCGATCAGTTCCTTGGGGATGGCCGAACAGTTGAGGCGCACAAAAGGACCGTCCGCCCGGGGGCCGGCATTGTGAATGGCCTGGGCGAAGAGTTCCTTGCCGGTTCCGCTTTCCCCCGTGATCAGCACGGGGAAGGCGTTGGCTGCCGCCTTCATGGCTTCCACCTTTAAAGAGATCAATTTATCGCTCGCGCCGATGATGCTGTCGAACGTATAGCGCCGCGCCCGGAGCGTGAAGAGTTCTTTCTCGTATTCCTTGACCTTGGACTCCAGACTGGAGAGCTTCCGCGCGAGCTTTGTGACGTCCTTCGTATTCTTGAACATGACCTGGCCGTAGACGGCGATGACCCTGCCGTCTTTCCGGATGGGAATGCGCTGGACCACCATGTTCTGGCCGTTGATCAGATGCGATTGATTAATCTCGGGCACACCCGTCCGGGCGACGATGTGCATGCGCGAGTTTTCGACCACTTCGGTGCAGTGTTTGCCGATTTGTTCGTCGGGATTGACGTTGAGAAACCGTCCATACGGCTTGTTGAAATGGATGACGTATCCATTGGCGTCCGTGACGATGACGCCGTTGTGAATACTGTCAAAGATCAGGAAGTAGAGCTCGAGTTGGTCTTTGATGTCCTTGATAGCCTTGCGCCTGTCTGGTGTCGTCACCTTTCATCCCCTTCCGTGTATTACTTAGTGACCCCAAAATGTATCAAAAGACCTACATGTTATCATTTATATACGCGCTTATGATCCCTCCTGTCAAACTTATTTTTTTCATCCGCCGGGCAATGTCCCTTTAAAATTGCGCAAAAGAACGGTCCGGCCGACGCACGCTTCCGGTGGTCTGGAAATTGCAAAACTTCAGGGGCAGAGGAGATCGGAGTTTCGCTGTTTTCTTTTTTTTCAGAAACACCAACATATTCTAGGGAGGAGGAAATCCAATGAGAAAAAACGCTTTCGTTTTTGCTTTGGTGTCGGCATTTGTCTTCAGCGTCATCTTATCAGCATCATCCGCTCCGGCCGCAGAAAAAGTGATCCGGTGGAAAATGACGTCCACCTGGCCCCCGTCCATTGACCTCATCCAGGCCGATCAGGCTTTCGTGAAAGCCGTCAATCAGCTGTGCAAAGGCCGCCTGGAAATCAAGTTCTTCACCGGGGGAACCCTGATGCCCTCGTATGAAGTTTTCGATGCCGTCAGCAAAGGGACGATTGAAGCCTCCGGCGACTGGCCCAACTACTGGGCGGGAAAAGACCCGGTCTTCGATACGCTGGGCTCTTATCCCATGGGACTCACGCCCGTCGATTATCTCGTGTGGTACTACAACGGCGGCGGCAAAGCCATCTATGACGAAGCCTACGGAAAATTCGGAATGGTTTATCTCGTCACGGGCGTCACTCCGATGGAAAGCGGCATCCGCAGCAACAAACCCGTCAGGTCCCTGCAGGACCTGAAAGGCATGAAAATCCGCATGTCCGGCAAGACGCAGGGCAAGCTGCTCAAGGATCTCGGAGCCGCACAGGTCGCCCTGTCGGGCCAGGAAATTTACCAGGCGCTGCAGAAAGGCGTGGTGGACGCCGCCGAGTTCAGCAGCCCGTCATGCGACTGGGGCATGGGATTCCAGGAAGTCACAAAATACTGGGCCGTGCCGGGATGGCATCAGCCGGCGTCGGTCATGGGCGTTATGATCAACAAGAAGGTCTGGGACAGCCTGGACAAGGACTTGCAGGCGAATATCCGCTACGCGGCGCAGGCCGCTTCCATGGAATTTTTCTGCAAGCAATACTACGACACCATCGAATACACGCAGAAGTTCATCAAGAAAGGCATTAAAATCAGCCGTTACGATGATGCCGTGCTGGACACCATTCTGAAACTGACCAACAAGCACACCGAGGCTTCGGCAAAGGAAAGCCCTCTCTTCAAAAAGTCGATGCAGTCTCAGATGAAGTTCAAGAAAGATTTTTCGCAGTGGCGGGCGATGGAAGTGCCGTTCCAGTTCGGATTCAATCCGACGGAGTACCCCAAGCTCGATTGATGGAAATGACGCATGCCAGACCGACGGACGTCACGCCTCCCGCGGCGCCAAAAAGCCGCCGCGCGGAGGTGACGTTCCGTTCAGATCCTCCTCTGCTTGTCTGTTGACGTTTGCTGTTTTTACCCTGCTGAAGGGCTTTTCAACGGACCAAGAACCATCGGGCGGTATTCGTCTCTTGCAAAATTTTCCGCGGTAAAGGAGGCGCCAATGAACATTGCGATAAAAATTTCGAAGTTCTGCGATGCGATCAGTGAGTGGACCGGAAGAATTTTTGCCTGGGTCATCGTGCCCCTGGTGCTGCTCACCGTAATGGAGGTCGTGCTCCGCAGATTTCTCGGCTCACCCACCATCTGGAGCTTTGAGGTGCTCAAGCAGCTCTACGGGCTGCACTTCATGATCGTCGCGGCCTTCGGCCTGCTTTACGGATCTCACGTGTCCGTTGACGTCTTTACCGTCATGCTTTCCAAAAAGAGAAGAGCGCTTCTCGACATCATCGGCTACGTGCTGTTCTTTTTCCCCTTCGTGATCGTCTGCATCTGGCAGGGCTATTCCTTCGCCGCCACCTCCTGGGCCATGAAGGAAACCACCTGGAGCGTTTTCGCGCCGCCGATCTATCCCATCAAAACGGTCATCATGATCACGTTCATCCTGCTTTTCATTCAGGGAATATCCGAAGTCATCAAGAGAATCGTCATTCTCCAGGGAGGTGACCTATGATCGATATGAGCCCTGAATTGATAACGATTCTGATGTTTGCGGGCCTTCTTATCGGCCTGTTCATGGGGCATCCGCTTGCCTTTGTCCTGGGCGGACTGGCGGTAATTTTCGGACTGATCGGCTGGGGCCCCTCGATGTTTTACATGTTCATGAACCGGATCTGGGGAACGATGGACAACTACGTTCTTCTGGCCATACCGCTCTTCGTTTTCATGGCGCAGCTTCTGGATCAGTCGGGAGTCGCGGACGACCTTTTCAAAGCCCTGCGCTACGTTTTGGGACAGGTGCGGGGCGGCATCCTCCTGTCCGTGATCGTTGTGTCGACGATCTTCGCCGCCTGCACCGGCATCATTGGCGCCTCGGTGGTCACCATGGGGCTTCTGGCGGTTCCCATGATGAGAAAGTACGGCTATGACAAGCAAATGTCCTACGGTTCGATTTGCGCCGGCGGAACCCTGGGAATCCTGATACCGCCGAGCATCATGCTGGTGGTCATGGCAAGCGAGGCGACGCTGTCCGTGGGCAAGTTGTTTGCCGCGGCCGTCCTGCCGGGGCTTCTCCTCGCCCTTCTTTACCTTCTGTACGTCGGAATCCGTTGCTTTTTCAAACCGGAACTCGGCCCCCCCATCAGCGTGGAAGAGCGCGCCGGCGTTACAACCGCGCAAATTGCCATGATGGTTCTGAAATCGCTGGTTCCCCCCATGATCCTGATCCTCGGCGTCCTGGGATCGCTGTTTTTCGGCATCGCCACACCGACCGAGGCCTCGGGCGTAGGAGCGTTTCTGGCCTTTGTCATGGTCCTCGCCTATCGGAAATTCACCTGGCGCGGATTGTACCGGGCCGTGATTCAGACGGCGAAAATCAACACCATGGTCATCATCATTCTCTGCGGCGCCACCTGTTTTACCGGTGTATTTCTCGGCGTCGGCGGCGGCGACGTGGTCACGGATTTCGTGATGGGTCTGGGGCTGGGAAAATGGGGAACCTTCTGGGTCATGATGGCCATTGTTTTTATCCTGGGCATGTTTATCGACTGGATCGGCATCGTGCTGATCTGCTTTCCCATCTTTCTGCCGATTGCCAAGCAGCTCGGTTTCGATACGCTCTGGTTCGTCGTCATGATCGCGGTCAATCTCCAGTCGTCTTTCCTCACGCCGCCTTTCGGCTATGCTCTCTTCTACATCAAGGGCATCGATCCCGACCGGATCGACATCAAAGACGTCTACCGGGGCATTGTGCCCTTTGTGGCGCTGATGCTGATCGGACTGATCATCTGCGCACTTCTGCCGCAGATCATTATGTGGCTGCCGGAGGTATTGATTGATTAATGAATGCTGCGCCACAGGATGACCGGAGAAAATAAGGGTCCGGGCAGCCCGCGCAGACGCTTCATACAGAAGGAGGAAGGACCTCATGATCCCTAAAATAAAAAACGTTCTTTATGCGACGGACCTCAGCAAAAATTCGGCCTACGCGTTCAGGTACGCCGTCAACACCGCCATGAAACATGACGCGGAAATCCATATCCTTCACGTCGTGGAGCCGCTTTCACCCCAGGCGAAAGCCCAGCTCCGTTTGTATCTTGAGGATCAGAAACTCGACCAGTTGCAGAAAGAGTCGCGGGAAAAACTGCTTCACGGAATCGGAGACCGTCTGAAACAGTTCGCCGAAAGGGAGCTCAAAGACCAGCCGGAAAACATGAAGCGTATTGTCGGCATCCATGTCGTCCCCGGGGATCCCGCAACGGAAATCCTCGCCAAAACGGATGAGCTGGAGTGCGACACCGTCATCATCGGAACGCACGGAAAGGGCGCGATCCGCCGCGCCTTCCTGGGCAGTGTCTCGGAAAAAGTTTTGCGACGGATCCGCAAACCGGTTTACATCATTCCGCTGCCCGAGGGCCAGACCGACATTACCCTGGGAGAAATTTAGGCAGCTGGAGAAAATCCATACGCGACCGGAACCTTTCGCGGTCTGCACCACAGACGAACTGTGGACGGATGAGCATACCTCCGTTCAGATGCTCCGGTTTCATCTGGACCCGGAAATCGATGTGTCTTCCCGCAACATGTGCTTCATCGATCGGTCTGTGGAGTGGCTGGTTTCCCGTTTCAACATCGGGCCGGGGACAAAGATCGCCGACTTCGGCTGCGGCCCCGGATTATATGCCGAAAGACTGGCGCGCAGGCATGCGGCGGTCACCGGCATAGACTTCTCGCAGCGGTCCATCGAGTATGCCCGTAAAACGGCGGACCGGGAAGGACTCGCCGTTCATTACATCAACCGGAGCTACCTGGATCTGGAAACCGACAGCCGCTTTGACCTCATCCTGATGATCATGTGCGATTACTGCGCACTCGGCCCCGCCCAGAGGAAAAAAATGCTTTCCACGTTTCACCGGCTTCTTGAACCCTCGGGTTCGGTTCTCCTCGACGCGTATTCTCTTCAAGCTTTCAGCAAGCGTCAGGAAAAAGCGCTTTATGAAGTCAATCTCCTCAACGGCTTCTGGTCTCCCGGCAAATATTACGGTTTTTTGAATACCTTCAAGTATGAAAAGGAAAACCGGCAAGGGAACTGCCCGGCAGAGAACCGGCGCGGCTTTGACAGCCGGACGGAAAGCTCCCTCTGCCGGCGGCTCCGGCGCGTCTACTTCACTTCGCGGCACCAATCCTTGGTAAAGAGCTGACGGCCGTCCATCGAGGTTTTGACCGTCGGAAACGTCACGCACACCTTATCATCCTGCCGTCCGGCAATCGGCCTCACGTTGAAGTCCCGGAAGCACCGGCTGATCCAGTAATCAGACGACGTGTTGTCGCCGGAGCAGTTCCAGGGCCGGCACTGATGACCGACCTTCCAGCACGTGGGCGTGGAAATGATGCCGATCCGATCGCCGTACTCACTATTTCCTCTGTAATACCTCTGACACACCGCCTGATCGGGACAGCTGGCGTAAGCCGCGACGGCTGCCAGGGTCAAAAGTGCTGCTGAAATCAATACCACGGCCATTCCTTGTCTTTTCATTGTTTCCTCCTGAATCTCTGATGTGTTTTGTAAAAACTGCGGGAACGCCCGCATTCCGGACGTTTTTTTTCATAGACAAACGTCCGGAGAAAGTCAAGGATGAACAAAAGGATTTAACGGTTTTCATGAGACCGACGGCCACAGGCCGACCGGCAAACCGGATGGCTTGGTCACCTTTTCTAGGTCCAGGTAAGACGGATGGATGTGTCGGGCTGACCTTCCCAGCTTTTGGACAAAAAAGTGAATTGGACATTTTTCGCGCCGCACAGTTCCAGCCCCTGCTCCAGCCATCCCTGAATGATGAAATACAGGGGAACGCATTTTGTGTTGAAGTCCAGCAATTTGAACAAAACCTGCGTTTTCCCCTCCACGACAACCTCCATCCTGCTGAAGTCGTAAAAGCGCCGGTGGACCCTCCCGTACTCATGGATGAAACTGATCGGATCCTGCCCGCTCACGAAAGAGGCGTAAAGTCCGGTCATCGCCGCCTTGCACTCGGACCGCCCCCAGGCTTTGGCGGTTTCGGGATTCTTTTTTGCCGCAACGTCGTAAAGGGCGGTGATGCAGTGTTCGTAGGTTTCGAAGGGATACCAGCCGCCCGGCAATATCTTGCCGCCCAGAATCGACCGGTCCTTCGGGGTGAGATACTTATCGAATGCGCCGCTTTTGTCATGCTTGACGGCCTTCACCAGATTGATGAAAACAGAGCCTTTAACGTTCATGATTCGCACTCCTGAAGTTGCCGGTTATTCTTCGTGACGTCTCCTTGCTGACGCATGTCCGTCTTGCCTTAAAAAATATATCAGAACGCTCTTTAAATCAAGCCAATCGATGGGGCGGTCCTTTGCGCAGCCCTTTGACAAAGCGAGCTTCCCGTCCCCTTGCGTTTCATCTTGCTTTATGGCCGCTAAAGCAATACATAAATCCGCGTTTAAGCGCTGTGGACATGAGGCCGACCGCCGCCGGCCAACCTTCAGGGAGGTGTTTAGATGTTCAGAATATTGCTCGTCAATCCGGGATCCACCAGCAGCGAGGTGTCTGTTTTTGAAGATGAGACGGAAGTCCAAAGCGCCCGGATGATCCATCCGGTGGCGGAACTGCGCAAGTATCCCCGCATTCTGGATCAGCTGCCCTACCGCCGCCGGCTCATTGGAGATCAATTGCGCGAGTGGCGCATCGGCAAAGGAGATCTGGCGGCCGTGGTCGGCCGCAGCGCGATCAGTCATAAGGAAAGCGGCACCTACGAGGTCAATGCCAAAATGATCGCCGATGTCCGGGGCATCATGTCGCATCTGGAACATGCGTCGGGACTGGGCTGCATGCTGGCACGGGAAATCGCCGACGAATACGGCGTTCCGGCCTTTGTCGCCCACTTGGCCATGCAGCCGCTCGGTCCTCTGGCCAAAGTTTCCGGCCTGCCGGCGATTGAACGGTTCGCCGCTTACCATGTGCAGAACATCGAAGGCGTCGCGGACTTTGCCGCCGCGGAGATGAACAGGAGGCGGCAGGACGTCAATTTGATCATCGCCCACATGGAAGGCGGCATGTCCGTTGCGGCCATGGCCGGCGGCAAACTGCTGGACGTGACCAACGCTCTGGAAGAAGGTCCCTTCACCACCGAGCGGAGCGGCGCCCTGCCCGTTGTGTCCCTGGTCGAGCTGTGCTTTTCCGGCCGGTACACGCGCGGGCAGATCCTGAAAATGATTCGCGGCGAAGGGGGAATGGTCGCCTATCTCGGCACCAATAAAATCGGCGACATCGAAAAACGGATTGAAGCGGGTGATGACGAAGCCCGCTTTTACCTGGAGGCGCTGTGCTACCAGGCGGCGAAAGACATTGCCGCGATGGCGTCCGTGCTGCAAGGCAAAGTCGACGCCGTTGTCCTGACGGGCAAAATTCTGGAGTCCGCCCATGCCGTCGCGTGGCTGGAAGCGCGCTGCGGTTTTATCGCCCCGGTGAAAACGTATCCCGAGCAGGAAGCGCCGGTCTTCGCCCGGGCCGCCCTGAAAGTGCTGCGGCACGAGGAGCAGGCGCGAATCTACACCTAACCGGGTTTGCCGTTTCCTCCCCAGCGCATCGCCCGTCTTTTCCGGAGACCGCCTGGCGGCGCCCCCCCGCGATCACAAAATAATCCGTTTTTGAAATTGCTTTTTGCGCCTGTTGCGTTTATGCAGGGTCTGTCAATGTCTGACATATGATTCTGAAACGAAGGAGTGACTATGAAGATCAAAGACAAGGTGGTGGTGGTGACGGGCGCGGCTTCCGGAATCGGACGCGGATTGTGTTATCGTTTTGCGGCGGAGCATCCCAAAGGAATCGTCGTCTCCGACTATAACGGCGAAGGCGCGGCAAAGGTGGCCGCTGACATCGGCGGCCTTGCCGTGACGGCGGATGTCGGCAAGGAAGCGGACATTCAAAAGCTGGTCGCGGCCGCCGTTGAAAAATACGGGCCGGTCGATCTTTTCTGTTCGAACGCGGGCATTCCCGCGGCGGGCGGCGCCGAGGCGCAAAACGAAATCTGGCAGCGCTGCTGGGATATTCACGTGATGGCGCATGTGTACGCGGCCCGCGCCGTTCTGCCGTCGATGATCGAACGCGGCGGCGGCTATCTGCTCCAGACGGGTTCGGCCGGAGGATTGCTCACCACGCTGGGCCAGGCGCCCTACGCGGTTTCCAAGCATGCCGCCGTTGCTTTTGCCGAATGGCTTTCCATCACCCACGCCCGCCAGGGCATCAAGGTCAGCTGCCTGTGCCCGTTCGGCGTCATCTCCGGCATGCTTCCGGAAGACGCCGAGGGCGTCGGAAAACTCATTTTGAAAACGGCCATTACGCCGGAACAGTGCGCCGACTATGTCGTCGCCGCCCTGGAAAAAGAGGCGTTCTTAATTTTGCCTCATCCGGAAATTCTGGAGTACTTCAAAGCCAGGGCCGTCAACCATGAACGCTGGCTGGCGCACATGCGCAAGGAGCAGGAGCGCTACATCGGATGACAACCGTTTCCAACGGCGTGAGGGCTGACGATCCGTTCCGGACCGTCAGCCCTCGCTTCCACGGCCCGCGGCTGCAAGCGCCCGCCGGGAAAACCGCCCGGAGCGTAAGGATGGTCTTCGCCCCGCCCGGACGCCCGGCGCGGAGCAACGGATGAAAGGAGAAGTGCCGGGATGCCCGTGAAATTGAGAAAGACGCGCATCGAAGAGCCTTCGCTGTTTCGCCGAATCTTTTTTTTATCGGCCTGGGGATTCATCCTGGCCGTCGCCTCCCTGCTGTTTCTGTGGGTGGGCTCTCTTCTGGACCAACTGCTGGGAACGTCTCCCAAGCTGATGCTGGGATTGTTTTTCCTGGCCGTCGTGGGCTGCTTTATCGAACTTGTCGATGAAGTCCGCAAAATGCTGAAAGGAAAATAGCAGACAGGCGCACCCGCCTTCTCTGAAATTCGGCAAAATGACCCGAGGAATATTTTACAGCAATCCCCTGCACACAGCGGATCGTAAAAACCGCAGCGCCGGACGGCTCACAGCAGGTACATGTTTTCCGCCTCGCGCAAAAGTTCCTCCCGGAAACGGGGATGCGCCAGGCTGATCACGGCCAGCGCCCGGTCGCGCGTGGATTTGCCTTTGAGATTGATGATGCCGTATTCGGTGGCGAGATAGTGCGTTTCCATCCGCGGAACGGTGATCGCATTGCCCGTACCCAGGCGCGGCACGATGCGGGAAACCGCGCCGTCGTGCGCCGTCGCGTAAAACGCGATGATGGACTTTCCGCCTTTTGAATTGAACGCTCCACGCACGAAATCAAGCTGGCCACCGGTCCCCGAGTACTGCGCTCCGTCGAGCTTTTCCGAATTGCACTGCCCGAGGAGATCGACTTCGATGGTGGCGTTGATGGAAATGAAGTTGTCCTGCCTGGCAATATTGGACGGATCGTTGACGTAGGAGACCGGATAGCTTTCGCAACCGGGGTTGTCGGAGATGAAATCGTAGAGCTCCCTGGTCCCCAGCGCATTGGTGAAAACATGCTTGCGCGGATTCAGGTTTTTCCTGCGCCCGGTGACCGCGCCCTGTTTGATCAGATGCATCAGGGCCGGATTGAACAGCTCGCTGTGGATGCCCAGGTCTCTGCGGTCGCTCAAAAACTCGCAGACTTTGGCGGGAATGCCTCCGATCCCCACCTGGAGCGTCGCCCCGTCGGGAACTTCGGCCGCGACAATGCGCGCGATGGCGTCGGCTTCGGGTTTGGGCGTGGCAACGCCGACCTCTATGAGCGGCGCGTTGTGTTCCACGATTGCGCCCACCTCCGATACGTGCAGAAGCGAGTCGCCGAAAACGCGCGGCACGTTTTCGTTGACTTCGACGATCAGCGTCTTGCAGCACCGGGCCGCCGTCGAGATGTAGTCGTTGATGGTGCCGAAAGTGAAATAACCGTTTTTGTCCATGGGGGAGACGGCCGTTACCGCGACGTCCACTTCCATGAACTCGCGGATCAGCCGGGGAATCTGGTGAAACAGGTTGGGAACGTAGTAGTCGAGGCCCACCCGGACAAAGCCGCGGTTGGCGGGCGAGACGAACCAGGAGTAAGCGGTCAGGCAGTCCCGCAGCTCGGGCGCCAGATAGGTGGCGGCGGCATGCTTGGAGGGCAGCAGCGTGTAGATTTCGACGTCCCGGAGATCGCCGGCTTTCAGCCGCGCGGCAATGGCCCCCAGCAGGGCCGGCGGCTCTCCCGCGGCCATGCCGTGAACGATTTTAGCGCCGCTGCGAATCGCGGCGGCGGCCTTCTCGGGCGTTGTCAGCTTCCTGTTGTAAAGATCGCGCTCCCGGGACATAGGCCTCCTTGCAGAAACCGGTTTTGGACTGTTCGCCATGTGACGGTTAAACATAAGAAAAACCCTTCCGCATGTCAATGACTTTGTCGCCGCTGCGTTTTTCCTTCGTTTGACCTGCTCGGAAATATGTGATAAAGCCCGCAAAGATTTTGAGAACAGGATTTTTTTCATCGGCAGTGCATTCTTTTTCCGAAGTTTTTCGCTGACGTTCCTGGTCAAAAAAGAAGGTTTGAAAGTCATGCGTCCGGAAGTTCTTATTGATGAAGCCGCTTCCCGGGTGAAGGGGAAATTCCTGCACCGGGGAAGCCGGAAATTTGCAAGGTGGATTGTAGCGTCGAGCCTGATGAGCGATGTCCTGACAACGGACGAAGAGGACATCCTTCTGCTCAGCAACCTCAACACCGCCCAGGTTGTCCGCACGGCGGATATGATCGGCGCCGCCGCCGTGATGATCGCCTGCGGAAAGCCGGTCCCGCAGGATACGCTCGATCTGGCCCGGGAACTGGATATCTCCCTCATCTGCACCGAATTCCCCATTTTTGAAACCTGCATACACCTTGTGCCACTTTTTAATACCGTAAAGAAGTAACCTGTTATGTTGAAGCTCCACGGGGATGAAACCCCCAGCACCATCAAAGAAGTCATCCTTCGCCTGAAAGTGAAGGACGCCACGAAAAAACATATTTTTACGGCCCGGAAGACCGATTCGCTCCGCCACATTCAAAATCTGATGCGGGACAACGGCATCTCGGCGGTTCCCATTCTGGAAACCGATCTGCTCGCCGGCATGATCAGCGTCAACGACATCATCAGCGCGCTGGACAAAGGCTACATCGATGATCCGGCGGAAAAGCACATGACGAAGTCCCTGATCATTCTTGAGGATGAAATGCCGCTGTCCTACGCGATCCCCTTTTTCGACAAGTACTCCTACCGGCGCTTTCCAGTGGTCGACAAGGACGGGCGCCTGGCCGGCATTCTCTCCAGCCGCGATATTCTGCTCGCGCTGCTGCACGAACTCAACAATGAAATCCTCGAACTGGAAAAGATGATCAACGCCGAACCCGCCGACCAGATGGACAGGATCAAGCGGGAGTTTATCGTCAAGAAATTCGACTTTGAAAACGCCGGCCGGGCCTCCTACGAGCTGAAGAAGACGCTCAAAGACATGAACGCGCCCCGTCAGGCCGTAAGAAAGGCAGCCGTCGCCGCCTATGAACTGGAAATCAACATTGCCATCCATTCCGACGGCGGGGTCCTGGCGTTTGAAATCGACGACAGGAAAATCATCATCACCGCCCGCGACAAGGGGCCGGGCATCGAGGACATCACGCTCGCGCTCCAGCCGGGATATTCGACCGCCAGCGACTGGATCCGGTCGATGGGCTTCGGCGCCGGCATGGGACTGGCTAACACCCAGAAGGTTTCGGACGACTTCACCATCGAATCCAGTCCGAAAACCGGATCTTTCATTCAAGCCACCATCTATCTCCAGGCTGCGGATGAACAAGCTGCGGAAGTGGGATGAAGCAAAGCGCCAGAACGCGGCATTTTCTTTTGATTCCGGATATTTGTTTTTTACGGCATCGCAAAGGACAAGCTGATGGAGCCGTCTCGGGCAGCGTCGTCCGCCTGATCAAAAGAGCCGGTTGACAGCCCTCCAAGCCGCTCTTATATTATCCCCTGTAAGTGCTTTGGCTCTGTTTTTGCCGGAGGCCCGCTTCAAACCAAAATCCCACTACTGCCGGATCGAAAAGCATCTGGTTGTTCGGGGACAAAACCGCGCTCATCGGCGCAAAACAAAAAATATGTAAAGGAGGGTTACAATGACAAAACTGCACAGAAAAAGTTTCAAAAAAATGATGGGGCTCGCGGGATTGGCCTTGATTTGCCTGCTTTTGGGAGCGCCGGCGGTATTTGCCGCTTCACAACCGCCGGCGGCGGCTGCGGACGCTCCGGAAATCGTCACCACGGGCATTCCGGCAACATCCGGCATGGACACACTGACGACCATCTTCACCCGGCGCAGCGTGCGCAAGTACTCCGACAAGCCGGTTTCCGATGCAACGGTCAAACTGCTGCTTCAGGCCGCCATGGCGGCGCCGACCGCGAAAAACACCCAGTCCTGGGAGTTCGTCGTCATCCGCGATAAAAACACGCTGGCCCAGATTCCGTCTTTCCATCCTTTTGCCAAACACGTTCCCAACTGCCAGGTGGCGATTTTGGTTTGCGGCAACACCAAACTGGAAGCCACAAAAGGACACTGGGTCCCCGACGGATCTAACGCGGCCATGAACATTTTGCTTGCCGCCCACTCGCTGGGCCTGGGCGGCGTGTGGACCACCTTCTATCCTTACGAGGACAGAACCGCCGGCATCCGCAAGCTCCTCAACCTTCCGGATCACATCATGCCGCTCACCATCATTCCTCTGGGATATCCGGTCGAAAAAAGAGCCTATCAGGACCGCTTCAGTCCCGCCAAGGTTCATTATGAAAAATGGTAACGGCCGACGGACATTCCCCCCGATTCCTTCGTGACGGAGCGGATCGGGGGGGAATGACCTCTTTTTCGCCCGCCCCGCCCCGCCCCGGGGCGGGGCTGTACCGCGCGCACCGGCCCCGCCCGACACAGCGGCGGTAAAAGACAGCCACTTTTTTTTTCATAAAAAACTTTTCTTTTTGATGTCCCCTCCCCCCGCCCGGCCTTGTCTTTTGGCTGTCCATTTTATATAATGCCCGAAAGCGAAAACCGTTATCGGCGTCCGATCCTTTTGCCGCGCAAAAATCGTCCTTGGCAAATCTTCCGCTCTTCGCAGTCCGCTCCCGGTCGCCGGTTTGTCGATCCGGTCCCGTCAACTCCACAAACCCTTTATCCGGAGCGCCAGGCTCGAGAAAGGAGGCCCGTATGCCGCTCAATAAACTGAAAGCATTTCTGGACGATCACAATATCCGCTACATCAGCATCAAGCATTCCAAAGCTTACACGGCCCAGGAAATCGCCGAATCCGTCCACATCCCGGGAAAGGAGGTGGCTAAAACCGTCATGATCAAAATCAACGGTCAAATGGCCATGGCGGTGCTCCCGGCGACTGAGCGCGTGGATTTCGATCTTTTGAAAAGCGTGGCGGGCACACAGAACGTACAACTGGCCGGCGAAGAAGAATTTAAAAATCTTTTTCCGGAATGCGAAGCCGGCGCCATGCCGCCCTTCGGCAATCTGTACGGCATGGAGGTTTATGTGGAAAAAAGCCTGGCCCGGGACAAGGAGATCTGCTTCAATGCCTGCTCGCACACGGAGATTTTGCGCCTGTCCTACGCGGATTACGAACGGCTCGCCCATCCCCGGCAGGCGAGGTTTTCCACAGCCAACTACTGATTTTTCAACTGCGGTCGGATCCTCCGGATCCGTTCCGGCGAAAGGAGACGATGTATGCCGATATTCATGATGTTCGGAAAATACAATCAGGAGTCCGTCAAAGGGGCCTCCGAGGAGCGGACGCGCAAGGCTGTGAGGATCATCCGGAAAAACGAGGGAAAAATCATCTCCATGTACGCCGTGCTGGGCGAACACGATCTGGTTTTGACGCTGGACTTTCCGAATGCGGACAAAGCCATGTCCGCGTCACTGGGGCTGAACATGCTCACCGGCATTTCCTTCACCACCTCGCCGGTGGTCGATGTGGAACAGTTCGACCGTCTGTTGTCGGAAATCAAGGATCTGTGAAGCGCGGCGGCGGATTCCGCAGAGGCCCCCTGCGGCCTTTCCCCGCCGTTCGGGACAGGCCTTGCCCAGCGCGGAGACATCCGGTATGAGAAAGCGGCCGGCCGCTGCCGGCATGACCGAAGCGCAGGCAGCGTTAAGACCGCTGGCCTCAGAAAGGAATTGCATATGTCGGTTTCCGCTGATGACATAAAAATGCCCGATGATCTGAAGCCGTGCGTGGCATTTCACGGGCACCTCTGCCCCGGCCTGGTCTACGGTTACCGGGTGGCCAGAGAAGCCATGCGCCTGATGCATCTGAGCCGGGCCGGAGACGAGGAAGTGGTGGCCGTGTGCGAAAACGATTCCTGTGCCATTGACGCCCTGCAGGTTCTTTTGGGCACGGCGGCCGGCAAAGGCAATCTGATCATCCGCAATTACGGCAAAAACGCGTACACGGTGCTGAGCCGTCCGATGCGGCGGGCGTACCGCTTTTCCCGGCGAACCGGCTACGCGTACGGCGGAAAAGACCGGGAGCTTTACGACCGCCTGGAAGCGGCTCGCGCCGCGGGCAAGGCCTCGGAAAACGACGAGCGGCAGTTGAAACGGATGAAAATCGCCGATTTGCTGTCCCAGTCTTTCGCAGATCTCTTCACCACCGCGGAAGTGCCTTACGAAGAACCTCCGTACGCGCCGCTGCAGCCTTCCCGCCCGTGCGCCGTCTGCGGAGAAATGACGATGGCCGGGAAAATGATCCCGATGCCCGACGGCCGCCGCGTCTGCATTCCCTGTTCGCAGCACACCTGATCCGCGGCGCGCCGTTTGCCGGCTGGGTTTCCGGCGTGCCGCAGCCTAAAAATGCTTTCCCTTCGTCGCCATCATGAAGCCGGCGTGCTTGACGTTCTTGACGGCTTTGAGCTTCTGGAAAAGCGCCTCGATGTCCTTTGATTTTCCCCGGGTCACGACGATTTCAAAACAGTTGTGATGATCCAGATGAATGTGCTGGGTCGACAAAATGCAGGTATGGCAGTCGTGCTGAATGTCGATCACCTTGTTCACCAGCTGGCGGGCGTGATGGTCGTAAACGAGCGTGATCGCGCCGGTGACCTCGCGGTTTTCCGTCCATTCCTTCTTGACCAGCTCTTCGCGGATCAGATCGCGGATCGCCTCCGAACGGTTGGTGTATTTTCTCTGCCGGATAAGCCGGTCAAACTGATCCAGCAGATCTTCGTCCAGCGACACGCCGAAACGGACAAGCTTTGACATCCTGAAGACCTCCTGATGTTTTAGTGGCACGAACTATAGGGAAGATATTTACCGGTGCGTCAAGCTTTTTTCCGCGCCTGCAGGTAGTAAAATCCCTCCTCGTCGATGAACGCCTCGATTGCGAATCCGCGTGTTTCCATCATCTTCCGCATGGCGCCCTCGTCCGGCAGGTGATCGTGACGAACGGCGGCGCAGGTCTTGTGACGGGCGTTGATGCCGCGCGACGAAGCGAAATGCGCGACAATCAGAATCCCCTGCGGCTTTAAAATGCCGGCAAGCGTTTCGACCGCCCTGCCCTTGTCCGAAAAATGCGGAAAGCAGGAAAAGCAGACCGCGGCGTCGCAGGAAGCGCAGGCGAGCGGCGTCTGCTCCACGTCCGCCACCAGAAAGCGGATGTTGGCGGCCGGATGGAGCCGGCGGTTGATTTCGATCATTCGCGGGGCGAAATCCAGCTCGCAAATCGTTCCGGAGGCGCCCACGGCATCCAGAAGGTAGGGAACCAGAACCCCCGTCCCGCAGCCCGCGTCGAGCACCGAGTCGCCGGTCTTCAGAGGCATCAGGGCAAAGAGCCTTTCAAAGTCCTTCGCATGCCTGTCCTGCCGCCCGGTTTCCGGGTCGCGGTACCACAGATCGATCCACTTTTCCGCAGAGTCGTTGAAATACGCTTTTCTTGCCTCATCCATTTCAGCGCCGGTCATTTTTCAAAACGTTTCCTTTCATCAAACGGCGTTTGGGTGAAAACACAAAGGCCAGCGCAAACAGAAGCGTTGCCGTCAGCACCACCGCCGCGCCGGACGGAATGTCGAAAATATATGAAAACACCAGCCCCAGGCCGCAGGCGAAAACGCCCGCCGCCGCGGAGATCCAGAAAAAATATTTCAGGTTGTAGGTTAACTGCAGGGCCGTGGCGCCCGGCTGCACCAGGAGCGCGAAGATGAGCAGCCCGCCCACGGTTGCCAGATTGGCGGAAACGACCGCGCCGGTCAAAAACAGCAGGGCGTAATAAATCACCCGCTCCGGCACGCCGGCCGACGCGGCCAGACGCCGGTTGAAAAGGACCGCGCGGATTTCCTTGAAAAACAAAACGACAAACGCCGCGAGGACGGCGGTCACCGCCGCAAGCACCGCCAGGTCGGCCAGCGACAGCGTCAGCAGACTGCCCCACATGAGGTTCAGCGCCCCCGCCTTGGTCTGCGTGAGTATGCCCATCCCCAGAAAGGCGATGCCCATAAGAAACGAAAACAGAATTCCCAGGAGATTTTCCGGTGCGATGTCGCTCCGGTCGGACAGAGGCCCCAGGACCGCCGCCGTCAAAAGGCATAGAATCAACCCGCTTAAAAAAGGATTGATGTCCAGCAGCATTCCCAGCACCGCACCCGCGAAAGCCGCATGCGACATGGAAACGCCGATGAGCGGCATTTTCATGAGCACGACGAAAACGGACAACAAAGCGCAGCTCGCTCCGCAGAGAAGGCAGGCCAGCAAGGCGCGCTGGATGGGCGGATAGCTCAAGGCTTCGACAATGGGTTCAATCATAAGAGACAAACCGTTTTCCGTTTCGTTCGAAGGTTTCGAGCGGATAGTCGAACAGCCGGGTCAGTGTTTCGCCCGCCAGCGCCGCGTCAATGCCGCCGTCGAACACCTTGGCGCCGTTTTTGAGCATGACGACGCGGCGCAGCCGCGCCGGCAGCAGATTGAAATCGTGCGTGACGAACAGAATCGCCAGGGCTTCACGCCCGGCTATCTCATCGATCAGGTTCAGAACTTCCTTCTGCACGGCGATGTCCAGATTGGCGGTCGGTTCGTCCAAAAGCAGCAGGTCCGGTTTCTGGAGAATCGCGCGCGCCAGCGACACCTTCTGCCGTTCTCCGCCGGACAGATGCCCCAGCGGGCGATGGGCGAGATGGGCCACGCGCATCATGTCCAGAAGGCGCAGGGCCTCCCTTCGCTCGTCGGCGGCAGGCGGACGGAAAAGCCCGGCCCGGCCCGCGGCGCCCGTCAGAACGGCCTCGAAAGCGGAAATCGGAAAGGCCGGATCGATGTGCAGCATCTGCGGCACGTACCCGACACAGAGGCGGGCGCGGCGGGAGCGTCGCCAGGTTTCGGCTTTGCCGAAAAGATGGAGCTCGCCTGAAAATTTTTCAAAGCCTGCGACAACGTTGAGCAGCGTGGTTTTTCCCGCGCCGTTGGGACCGATCACTCCCACAAACTCGTTTTCCGAAACGGCGAGATCGATGCCGGAAAGCAAAAGCGCCTTTTGCTTTCGCACCGCAACATTGTTCAGTGTCAGAATCTCCCGCTTCATTTTTGCTCCAATGCCCTTATCACGGCCTCGACATTGTCCTCGAGCGTCGCGGAATACCCCTGCGCCGACGGAAAATTATTGAGAACCACGTGCGGCCGGCCCAGCGCCTCGGCCAGGCCTTTGCCGGTATCGGGGCCGGACTGCAGATTATCGACAACAGCGGCCACCTGCCGCTCCCGGCCGATTATCATGAGACGCGCCACGTCTTTCGCGGAAAGAGATTCGGGGCGGCCGTAAACGCCCGCGACGGAAAAACCCATCCAGGCCAGCGTCTCCTCCTGCAGCGAGGAAGCCAGAACCGCCCGTCCCGCAACGCCGGCCCGGGTGAGCCGCTCTCTGTGCTTTTGCATCTCCGCGCGGATTCGATCAACCGCGTCTTTCTCCCGGCGGGCGATTTCAGCGCGGTCGTGGGGAAACCGGCGCGCCAGTTCGCCCGCCAGACGCTGCAAGCCCAAAAGATAGGACTCGGGCGCCATCCAGTTTCGTCCGCCGGTATCGAGCACCAGCCTGGCCCGGCCGCCGGCCTGCGCTTTTTGCAGAAACGGCATCCGGTTGAAACAGATCACCAGATCGGCTTTCTGCATCTTCTCGATGTCCGACAGCCTGACGTCGTAGTGGCCGGGACACTGGCCGGGCGGCAGAATTGCCTCGACGCCGTAGCGGTCCGGCGGCAGCAGTGTTTCGGCCATGCCGGAAAGCAGCGTATCGGACGCGACGATGACGCAACGCCCCTTGGCGGTTTTCGCATACGCCGGGCCTGCCATCCAGACAAGAAGTCCCGCCGCAATCGTCAGGAGGAGTATGCCACCGATAAATCTGCTTCTCATGCGTCTCCTATAAAAATTTCAGCGTCAGGCCGGCAAACACCGTGATGCCGGGCATGCTGTAGCCCTTCGCGTACTCGTAATGCCGGTTGAACAGATTGTTGATGGCCGCGTAAACCTCCCCCTCGCCGATCAGCAGCGGCCGGTACTCGAAAACATATCCCAGACGGCCGTTGACCAGCACGAAATCCTCCAGTTTGTTGATGTCGGTAAGCGGGCCGAAATTGAAGCTGCCGCTGCGCAGATTGGTGCCGGCGTAAACATCCTGGAGATACTGCATGTCCATGCGCAGACGGAAACGCTCCCAAAAAGACCAGTGGAAACCTGCCTGCAGTTGACAGCCGGGCGTGTAGGGCAGATGATCGCGCTCGATGCCGTCGCCGCCGGTGGCCTGGGCGTCCATCAGCGTCAGGGCCGCAAAAATCTCCAGCCTTTTTGCCGGCGTGACCGTGCCGGTCAGTTCCACGCCGCGGATCTCGTATTTTCCGATCGGATCGTTGAAGGAGACAGGCACAGGTCCGAACAGATAGGCCTGGTAACGGTCCCTGCCGCGGTCGTAGAAAAGCGTCGCGCCGACGGTGGCCTTTTGAGGCCAGGCGTGCGTCAGACCGATTTCGTAATGATCCACCGTCTCGGGTTTGATTCTTGACCAGAACGTTTCGCCGCCCGCCGCCGGCGCATCGGTAAGCACCATGTTCATGAGCACGATGGGAGAAGGATAATTCACGCCGCGGGCATAGTGGATATTGAGGTCTGTCCGGGCCCATCCCGCCACCAGCCCCGCCTGCCAGGAAGACGCAGACTGAAATTCGTTGTGATGCAAATAGCGGTATCCCGCGGAGGGAATCGCATGGAAACCTTCCGGCGTTCCGAACAGGTGGCTGATCGCGGCATACGGGGACAAAACGACTGTCCGGGGATAATCCCAGATCCGTTCGGCCTTCCCACCGTTGACGCCGGGAACGGCCAGGCCGCTGTATGTCCGCGCGGTGTTTTTCATGTCGGCGACGTCCCAATCGACGCCGGCTGCGATTTCACCGCCGGGCCAGAGCGCCAGCCTTTCCTTGAGGCGGACGCCGTAGAGGAGGGCCTTCTGCCGCGACCACACGCCGCCGCTCCCGCCCGCGTAGCGCACGCCGTTTTTCAGCTCCTGCAAGAGATCGAAATCGGTTTCGTTGACATACGCCTTGAGGTAGCCCTGCGCTACGGCGTAGCGGTTGTTCAGCGTCAGGGTGGAAAGAAAGGAGCCCGTGTCAAAGCGTTCGGCCATCGGCCAACTGACGCCGTTTATCGCGGTGGGCCTGGTTTCCGGCCGGGGCGCCAGCGTCTGACCGCCGACATAGTTGGCCAGGAACCGGACGTTCCAGTGGCCGCCCAGTTCATAACCGGCATTGGCGTAATAACTCTGCTGCTGCGCGCGGGAATGCTCGCGATGGCCGTCCGTGGACGCCCAGCTTTGCGACACGTACAGGTCGTACGGCCCTTTCCTGACGCCTGCCGAAAGACTCTGGGAAAAGGTTTTGAAGGTCCCGCCGCCGGCGTCGAAGACCGCCTCCCGGCCTTCTTCCTTCATCTGCCGGGGAATGACGTTCACCGAGGCGTAGCCGCTGCCGAATTCGGACGGCTGGGGACTTTTGAATATTTCGATGCTCCCGATCGTGGCCGGCGCCATGCCGTCGCCCAGCACCTGGCCGAAGAGCGCCCCGAAACGCGGCACGCCGTCATACAAAACGGCAAAGTCGGAGCTCGGGTGGCTGGCGCCCCGTCCGCGGATGTACAGGCTGTGGCTGGTTTGGCTGCCCATCAGGTTTTTGCTCTGAAACATCACGCCCGGCACATCGCGCAGGGCGGATTGAAAATCCCGGCCGCTTTGTTCCCTGATCTGTTCTTCCGTGACGACATTGTGCTGCGTCCCGTAACGGGTGGTTACGGGCGTTGTCGGGTTGGCGGGTCGCCCGGCGGTGACGACCACCGCTTCCAGGCGGTGAACAGCCTGCCGGGCTTCGGCGGGCGCGGCTTTTTCCGCCGCTCCGGACTCCCTCCCCTTCTGGGGGACGGACGGCGCCGGATCATCCGCGAATGACCAGACCGGCAGGATCAGCAGGCTCAGCAAGAGAAGGATCGGTACAATCTTCCGGCTCATCATATGGGGGTGCCCTTTTGCATCTTTTGCTCCCGCTGCGGCAAGCA
>Ga0228535_1001724_pt1 | contig 29001 bp, 30 predicted proteins | sample SJ1metagenome_FD_168457 | JGI IMG/M metagenome (GOLD analysis project Ga0228535, IMG submission 168457) | Enriched culture of PCE-dechlorinating microbial communities from Ithaca, New York, USA - SJ1 | ecosystem: Engineered > Modeled > Simulated communities (microbial... > Unclassified | place...
CATGAGGACCTGTCTCCTTTCTGGGAGGTATGTGTTTTGTCGCAAAAACATTGTACCAGAAAGGTTTACGGGTCCTCAATTTTCATTTAAGTTTACAAAACGAATGGTTTAATCAGGAGGTTCCAAATGAAACATAAAAAAATCATTTATCTTATATCAATATTACTGGTTGTGGTTATATCTATATTTTTGTATGCAGTTCATATAAAAACACAAATAAAAGATTTGTTTCGAATGAATAAAGAGCTTCAGGAAGAAAATTATTATATGGCCGATTTTGAGTTCAAGATGATGGGGTTGGCTTACTGGCTTGATCACGGACAATATTACAAAGCATTGTCCCAGCTTGGCCGGCTGCATAAGCAGTTAGAAGCAAGAGAAGGATTAATCAAAGTGCCGGAGTTTACCGGTAAGCAAGATGAACTGGAATTCTATTTGAATCTGCAAAACCCCAATACAGGTGCTTTTATGGATGATTCTTATCCATATTGCACGTATAATGAACCCACGGAGAATATCTTAGCTCACCTTGATATGCTCTCTCAAGAGGCAGGAAAGCCCTTACGCCTGAAGTATCCTTTGAGATACTTAGACGAAATAAATGATCCTGAAGAGTTAAAAACGTTTCTGGAAGACGTGTCAAATGTCGGTTGGATAGCTGCCAGATTACCGCAAACCACTTTTGTTTTTGCCAGAAGCCTGTTAAGCTATTGCAACGGGGAAGGTGTCATCGGAGAACTCAATTTATATAATTTTTCTCCCGAATGGAAAAAAACTTTACTGCAATGGTTTTATATTAATCAGGATCCGCACACGGGGTTTTGGGGTCCGAAATCAAGCAGTGGTCAAATCCTAAAAAAGGATCTAAACAATACAGCCTCAATCATCAAGACATTTATTGATAAAAACGGCAATGATATTTACGAAGCATTTCCTTTGCGGTATAAGAGGGAGATGTTCCGGACGGCCCTTGAGGTTATGGCCCAACCTATGCCTGCCGCTGATGATTTTGATGAATGTCATGAATGGGCGTTGAAAATGGGAAAAGGCACAACCATGCTGACAAGATATTTATGGAAAGATGCTTTAAAGGAAGATAAAGCTCAGGCCAAAGCATTGATAGAAAGTTATGTGAAAATAATTTTTGAAAAATATTACGTCGGTGATGAGGGAGCATTCAGCTATTACCCGGATTCAGAGCAGGCTACTCTGGACGGTACTGGCAGTAAAATCAGCTATTTTATTAACATTGGTTTTTTTTCGGCAGAAAAGCAAAAAGAATTATGGGGAAGTCCTGACAAGAATATAAATGATCTTGGTGTGTACAATGTTTCCACACTTACAGAAGATGCTCTCGCTTTAATCAATAATAATCCTGAAATAAATTCACTGCGCTTTTATGATATTGTTCCCGCTTTAAATGATTTGACAGCCGGGGTTTGCGCTGTTTCTTATCCTCAAAAAACTGTCGTGTTAGATGTTATGGATTTTACGCCAAAAATAAAAGCTTGGCTTAATCTCACCTCGCAAAGCATGGGAAACTGGGTCTCTAAAGAGGAAATCTTGCAAAGCATGAATACTTTGGAGATAGAAGCGGTCCCTGTATATGAAAAGGGAATTTTCCCGGAAGCTGTCAATGAGTTTCTGCAGAAACAAGACGAACTTGTTGTTTATGGCTTTGATATTTTACAAATTCCCAGGTGTAAAATAATATTTGAAAAATAAAGCCAGGATGATCAGACCTCGTCACAATATCTATTATCTTTATAGAAAAGATGAAGCGGAAAAGTGAAGCGCATGCAACGGTCTATGGCGGTCAGCTTCCTGATATTATAAGATATATAAAAAGAGATTATATGACATAAAACCAAAACGAAGATAAATAATACGCAGTTTACGCAGTTTGGGGAGTGAGGATAAATGGAGCGAAAAAAAAAGATTTTAGGCTGGATTGCAGTAGCAATAACAGTAGTGTTTTCGAGTGTCTGGGCCTATTGGGGAGCTTTTGAAAACTTCCATGAGGGCTGGTACTCTGTTTCTTTATGGGAAAACATCTTTATGTTTGTCTTCCAATATATGCTGTTTACTATTATTTTTGTAATGTTAGCGCTAATTATTTTAAAATGGAAGAAAATAGGATTGATAATACATTTGCTTATGGGCATCTTTTGTATTTGGTTTTTCTCGGGAGCAACTTTTACTGTGCTGGGATTAATGATTGTCCTGCCTTTTGCAGTATTGGGGTTACTCTATTACTTCGGGGAACCTTATCCACTGAAATGGGCTTACAGGCTAATTATATTTGTACCGTTGATCATTGTCCTGGCAATATCTGTCCCCCAAGGAATCAAGGTATCGAACAGAATTAATGACGGCGATTTCGGTATAAGAATTGTCGAAGGAAACGGAGTTACACTTGCCTGGGCTCCTAGAGGGCCGGGTTGGCCTGATAGAGGCGTATCTTGGGAAGAAGCACAGGATATCTGCAAACATTTATCTGAGGATGGTTTTCAGATCATGGAAAAGGAGCAGAATATCTGGCGTTTACCTGCTGTTGACGAAGCGGTCAGGTCTATGATGCTTCACGGCGAAAATGCCGGCGGAGTATGGCATGCCCAAGAAGAAAGGGCGAGATATGACAAAACCCCGGATAAGGAAACTCCTTTATGGGATGTGCATTCAAAGGTTATTTACTATTGGACGGCGGATACTTCGCTCCAGGATGAAGAACGGGCCTATATTATAGTGTATGATGGAGGCGTATATGATAAAAGAAAGATCGATAGCTTTGGGTATCTTTCTTTTAGAGCTGTCAAAGACGTACATAGCCACTAAGCCTTCTAATTTCTTAAATAAGTACTATTATAAAAATTAATCAATTTATCCTACCCCCTTGTATTCTTCATAAATATTTCCTCTGCTTTATATATCGGGTAAGTTTATAAAATAATTAATATCGGCTTAAAAAAATCAAGAGTTTATGTCTCAAACAATATTTTTGATAATTTGTGTTTAGAATTTTGTACTACAATAAAAATAATAGTGAGCATTGTAAAATTTGTATGTATAATTGGATTATGATTTATCTAAAAATTTCAAGTTATGAGGGATTGGCACATGGCTGAATTCAAGAATAAAATTGCCCTGGTCAAGGCGCTGCTGTCAAATATGCAGATCATAAAAGTTAAACCTTCGATCAACTGGTTTTTGACCAAATACATGGGAAAGTTCAATCTGCTGAATGTAGGCGGTCAGCTTATCATTCATTCGCATCTGCCTGCGGTGAACAGCAAAACCTTTACCCGCTTCATAAATGAACACCTGCTGTCACGGACGGAAGGACCCTCCCACGCCCAAATCAGCCTGACCAATGCCTGTCCCCAGAATTGCCGCTATTGTTACAACAAGAATAGAAGCGGGAAGCTTCTTAATACGGCTGAAATCAAACAGCTCATAGAGGAACTGAAGAAAATGGGCGTTTTCTGGCTGGGCTTTACGGGCGGGGAGCCCCTTTTGAACAGGGACATTGTGGATATCGTAAAAAGTGTGGGCGATGACTGCGCTGTCAAGCTCTTCACCACAGGCTCAAACCTTACTGAACAACTGGCTGCGGAGCTTAAGAAAGCGGGTCTTTTGTATGTCTCCATCAGCCTGGACCATTGGGAAGAAGAAGAACACGACCGGATCAGGGGCTGCCAGGGGGCCTTTTCGACGGCGCTTCGGGCGATTGACATATTTAAGAATACGGGAATCCATGTCAGTGTATCCGCGGTCCTGTCCAGGAAGATGATTCAGGAAAGTCAGGTGGAGGAATTCCTGAAGTTCCTGATCAGCCTCGGTATCCATGAGGCCTGGCTCAGTGAAACCAAGCCTACGGTGGAGGCCTTCTGGAACAAGGCTTCAGTCATTACGGAAGAAGAACGCTTAAGCCTTGTCAGCTTGCAGGACAGATACAATAAAGAGGGAAAAATAACGGTAAATTATCTCGGGCATTTTGAAGGGAGAGAGCACTTCGGTTGTAACGCAGGTCATAAGATGGTCTACATAGACGCATTTGGAGAGGTAAGCCCCTGTGTGTTTACGCCTATGACCTTTGGTAATGTACGGGAAAAGCCCCTGCAAGCCGTTTTTGCAGAAATGAAAGAACATTTTCCGTCGGAAGGCTGCTGCTTTATCAACAAAAACTATGAGTTGCTGAAAAAATATTATAAGGGGCAGTCTCCTCTCAGCAAAGATGATACCCTGGAGATGATGAAGGAAGTCCAATTCAGCCCGCTGTCCGAATTTTCACGGTTGTATTATAAGTAACTAGGTGAAACGGGGGTCTTTCTGACGGTTGCACCGGGATAAAGCACCGGGATAAAGGGGAGGGAGGAGGGATAAGTGTGAGATTGTATAAAATGTTTAGTCTTACCGCTGCGCTAACTTTTGCCGCTGTGGGATTGATCTTTGGTTTTTTCCCCGATTCGCCCCTGATTTTCTTCAACACTATTTCGGGATATTTCGGATTGCCCCAATCCCCCGTAGAAGGCAGCGGTTTTTATCTGATTCTGGCTGCGGCGTATATGTATCTTGTTACTTTGCTGGCCTACCTGATGTATCGTTATCCGGAGCAGAAGATATTTCCGTTTTTATTGGCTCAGGGTAAACTGGCATCTTCGTTTATTTCTATTTTTTTGTTCTTGAGGCACCAGCCTTACCTGATTTATCTGGCCAACTTTATTATTGACGGTTTGATTGGCATTGCGGCATTATACCTCATGAAAATGAAAAAAGCAGAGCAGGCCGTTGAATAAGGCACATAACTTTGTCGCTGCAGGAGTGAGAATATGCCTCTGAAAAAAATAATGCGTATATATATACCGGAGTTTATTAAGAAGGAAAAGCTTGGTGAATTGTTCCGGCTGACGGCGGATGCCTTTCAAAGCGAGCCGCCAAAGCTTGAGGGGCTTTCTTTTGCCGAGCGCTTGACGAAATACGCCTTATTTACAAAAGAACAGGCTGAAGGCTATCTGCGGAGCGGACGTTCCCCGGAAGAAGTAAACAAACGGTTGTATAAAAATTCTTGTATTTTTGGACAGAGCTTAAGAAAAAGCCTTCATATCGTAACTTGGGAAGACGCTGTTACGACACTCAAGGCTATTTATAAGCTTATCGGGATAGATTTTAGCTATGGCGACCAGGGTGAATTCATCATCAGACAGTGTTTTTTCGGCAAATATTATTCCAAAGAAGTCTGCATGCTGATTTCTTCCCTGGATGAAGGACTGGCAGCGGGACTTTCGGGCGGCGGCAGGCTGTGCTTCAAGCAAAGGATCACTGAAGGCACAAGCTGCTGTATAGGATTTTTCAGCGAGGGGCTTTGATTGAAATGAAAAAGGTGATAGTGGTCGGCAGCGGCGCGGGCGGAGCAGCCGCCGCACTGATGCTGCAGGGGAAATTTGCTGTGACTGTCCTGGAGGCAGGCAGGGAGTTCAAGCCTTTTTCCTTTAATTTGCCTGCCCTGGAAAAACTGAAAAAAACCGGACTGTTCTTTGATGAAAGAGCAATCCGGCTGCTGTTTTCTTCTATGAGAGTTCATAAAACCGAAGATGGGATGATTATGGTCAGGGGGACCTGCCTGGGCGGGACGACCACGCTTTCTTGCGGAAATGCGCTTCGTATGGATAACTGTCTTCAGGAGCTTGGTATTGATCTCGGCGATGAATTCGAGGAACTTTACAGGGAAATCCCCGTTACAAATGACCATCGGGATAAATGGCGCGATACCACTAAGAGGTTGTTCGAAATATGCGAAAGTATGGGCTTGGACCCCCGGCCGCTACCGAAGTTTGGGGAGTATGAACGTTGTACCAACTGCGGCAGATGCGTCCTGGGCTGCCGGTACGGGGCGAAATGGGACAGCCGTCGAATGCTTGCGGCCGCGCATGATGCAGGAGCGGAAATTGTTACAGGGTGTAAGGTTGTGAAGGCAGTTATTGAAAACGGGTCGGTCATGGGAGTACAGGCGCAGCAAGGCATGAATTCTGTAAATACCGTATTCTATCCGGCTGATCTTGTCATACTGGCGGCAGGAGGCTTTTCTACACCCGTAATCCTTGAGAATTCGGGTATTGCCTGTGAAAGCAGGCTGTTTGTCGACCCCGTCCTTTGCGTAGCCGCCGAATACAAGGGAAGCCTTCAGAACGAGGAGCTTTCCATGCCCTTTGCCGTGCAGAGGGAGCACTATATCATATCCCCGTATTTTGATTATCTGAGCTTTTTCTTTAATAAAAGCTGGCGGTATCCCGCCGCGAATACGCTGTCATTTATGATTAAGCTGGCGGATACAAGTGTCGGCAGTGTTGACAACACAAAGATCAAAAAAACGCTGACAGATCTTGATAAAGAAAGACTGCGGGAGGGGGTCGGACTCTGCCGGGAGATACTTGGCAGGTATGGCATAAAAAGAGACGATATTTTCCTTGGAACGATAAATGCCGGGCATCCCGGCGGCATGCTGCCGCTGACAAGGCAGGAGGCCAAAACCTTTCACAGTCCCAGGCTTCCGGAAAACCTGTACGTGGCAGATGCAACACTGCTTCCCGGGTCTTTGGGGAATCCGCCCATACTTACCATCATGGCTATGGCTAAAAGAGTAGGTAAAATCATCATGGAGCGGTTTGCGTGAGCAGAAATTTTCTTTCGGAAGCAGCAGATTTACAGATTTATGTTCCCGAAAGACTGAAGTGCATATAATCAGCCCCACTGGACCAGTGCATTTCGGGGCTCCAGTGCCAACCGTATTTTTTGAAGGCTCTTACCACATCTCCATCAGGAAGAAGAGAAAGGGGATTTTCTCCAGGTTTCCAGAACTTGCCTGACTTTATAGTACCATCCCGTCCAATATAATAGTTCTCATCAGGGTTGATATCTATTGCTAAACCGCTGCTGTGCTGAGATGTTCCTCGATAAGAGTAGCCGTAGCAGTTATTAATGGGGAATTTCTCTTTACCGTTGAAAATTTCCGCGAATATTTTCTTTACGTCTTCTGCTACATCCTTATGAACAGTCAAAGTAATTGCAGCCGTCTTTTTAGTACCGGATGACAATTGCCAAACCTGAACATCAATATTTGTCATATAGGCTAAGGCTTCTGCAGCGCTGTTAAAGCTGGTCTTTGACCTGGACGCTAAATTTCCCACACCTTGACTGTCATTTGGCGAAACAATAAACTCCCGCCTGAGGGAAAACACGGACAGGTTGCCGCTCTTATCCACCGGCACCACCTCTAAGACTGCCTGGACGGTTCGCCTGTCATGGCCAAAGATATTATCTGGCCTGGTTGAATCATTATCAGGATTGGAGCTTGTCCTGAGATCAAGGATGTTATTCTTTGTCCGCGCAGCATAAGCCAAGGTACCGTTTTTATATATCCTGACTTCATATGCTGAGGCGGAGGGAATCTCACCCCAGGAGAGGCTCACCTCTCCTTTTTGGTAGTACCGGGAAATATAGATGCCCGCCGGAGCGGGCAGGATGCATTCTGTGATTCCTGCTGCCGCTTTGACGCGCGACTCATCACAATAGGCCAGTGTGTTTAGAGTTAAAATAACTGCCTGCTCACGGGTAACATTGTTTTGGGGACTTAAGATGCCGATGCCGCATCCTGTGATAATCCCTCTCGAATAGGCGTCCGCCATAGACCTTTTTGCCCAGCCCGAGAGAATATCACTATCTTCGGCATATTTCTGAAGGATATACTCTGCTTGTTGTTCGCCTATTAATTGCTGTTGTTCAGATTGAAAGAGAAGCCGCAGCTTGCCCAGCATCCCAACAGCCATCTCCCGGGTCAGTGGCAAATCGGGGCTAAAGATGCCTTCAGCCGTGCCGCTGGTTAAGCCCAGTATAAAGGCCTGTTCCGCAAAGCTATCCTTAGTATCGGTAAACGGATGATACTCTCGAACCTCAGGCAGGGGATATTCAAAGAGCCGGCAGCTGTTTATCAGCAATTCGCAAAAATCTCTCCGTGTGATGTTTTCAGTAAACTGCCGACCGGCAAAATCTTGCGGCAATAAACCTGCTTTATTGGCAAGCTTAATTTTGGTTGAAGCCCAGGGGCTGGGTTGGTAGTCTGCCAATGCTATCGAAGAAATAAAAACACCGCAAACTAAAATCAAAGCTGCTGCTCCAAAACGTATTATCCCGGTTTTTATTTTAATTATAATAATCATCCCCTCCCATATAGCAGATGCAGGGTAAACACCTACAATTATAAATTCGAAGGACAAGGAGTTTTTCTGACCTGGACAAGGGGATGGGAACAAAACTACAATAGTGCATGAAGCATTAGTATATCTTCTCCGGCAAACAGGAGGTTTTTTTTTGTTGGTAGTACATATTTTTGTATAATATAAGCGATACTTCTTGCAATATCGGCATAAAAATGTAATTCTATTAATGTATGTCTTATAATGTAAATGGATGTCTTCCCCGCAGGCTTAGTCTATAGTCTATAACGTCGGAACTTGTCGTTTTGAATACTTTTGAGGGGGTGCGGTCGTTTTGGGTGGATTTTATGGCGTTGTATCAAAGGAAGATTGCGTAACGGATGTGTATTTCGGCACTGATTACCATTCACACCTGGGGACGAGCAGGGGTGGAATGGCGATTTGGAGCGGGAAGAGTTTTAACAGGTCAATACACAACATTGAAAATACCCAGTTCAGGTCAAAATTTGAATCTGAGCTTCCCAAAATAAAAGGAAATATGGGGATAGGATGCATCAGCGATTCAGAGCCCCAGCCTTTGACAGTGCGTTCGCACCTTGGGCATTATGCGATCAGTACGGTAGGGAGAATCAACAATTTGGCTCAAATAACAGAGCAGGCCTTCTCCAAACATAAAAGCATTCATTTCCTGGAAATGAACAGAGGCCTTATTAATCCTACTGAGTTGGTGTCTGTTCTTATAGACCAGGAGAAGTCTTTTAAGGATGGTTTATTGAAAGCGCAGGAATTGATCGAGGGGTCCTGTTCGATCCTGCTTTTGACCCCGCAGGGGATTTATGCCTCGAGGGACAGACTTGGCAGGACTCCGATAATAGTCGGGAAGAAAGAAGACTCATACTGCGTTACCTTTGAATCCTGTACTTTTACCAACCTCGGGTACAAGTTTTACTATGAACTGGGTCCCGGAGAAATTATCCTGCTGACCCCGGAAGGGATTGAAAAGATTGCTCCGCCCCGGGATAAAATGAGAATCTGCGCTTTTTTATGGGTCTACTACGGTTATCCGTCTTCCACATATGAAGGAATGAATGTTGAGATAATGCGTTATAGAAATGGCGCAGCATTGGCCAGAAACGACAATGTTGAAATCGATGTTGTTGCCGGCATACCTGACTCGGGTGTCGGACATGCCATCGGTTACTCCAACCAATCCAAGGTACCCTATGGACGCCCTTTCATTAAATATACACCTACCTGGGCCAGGAGTTTTATGCCGCAGGATCAGGATATAAGAAATCTTGTGGCCAGAATGAAGTTGATGCCGATACCCGAGCTCGTTTCCGGCAAACGCCTGCTCTTTTGCGATGACTCAATCGTACGCGGCACGCAGTTGAGAGAAACCGTGGATTCGCTTTATAAATGCAATGCCCGTGAAGTTCATATCCGCTCGGCGTGTCCTCCTATTATTTTCGGGTGTAAATACTTAAATTTCTCAGCTTCCCGGTCGGAAATGGAACTTGCCGCAAGAAACGCCATCATCGAGCTGGAAGGAAAAGAGCCGGAGTCATTGGAAGAGTATTGCGACCCGTCCAATGAAAAGTACAAGCAAATGGTGGAGTGCATTGGCAGCCGGCTTAGTTTTTCTTCGTTAAAATACCAAAACATTCATGATATGGTCGATGCAATCGGTATCGGCAGTGAAAAAATCTGCACATACTGCTGGAACGGTAAAGAATAATTGATGGTTTTAATAATTGATGGTTTTAATAATTGATGGTTTTGCAGGCGAATAATGAATTTATACGGCCTCACGGAGCTTCCTTGGGAAACGTTTGATATGTATAGAAAAAGGTAGTATCCTTACGGTTCTGTTGCTTCACTCTACCTGTGGGCGCTTTCAGTGATATAGTTCACCGAACAGAACTGATTATATGATTTTTTTGATATATGGCATTAAGCCGGCTGTTAAGTGAGGAGAAAATTATATGAAAAGCATTAGAAGCAGGATTTTTATAAGTTTAATCAGGAAAAAACATCTATTCAAGCTAAAATTAAAACCGGAGATTGTAGATGAAAATTTTGATGTAAAAAAGTTCCGCCATGATTTAGATAAATTATCGGATAAACTTAACAAAATACCCAAAGATATTGGAATTAAAAGGTATAAAATAGGTGAAATGAACGCTGAACTGATTACGCCCCAGGGTGCAAGTAATAATAAGTCAGTCATGTATATCCACGGAGGCGGATTCATATCTGGTTCATGTCATACTCATAGAATGCACGTTATCAAGTTTGCGAAAGCGTGTGGTACGAGAATACTTTTGTTTGATTACAGGCTTGCACCTGAACACCCGTTTCCTGCTGCAGTAGAAGACTGCATTATGGCTTATAAGTGGCTTTTAAGTGAAGGATACAAAAGTTCTGATATAGTAATTATGGGGGAATCAGCCGGCGGGACTTTAACATTATCAACCCTTATAGCGCTAAGAGATAAGGGCATTCAACTGCCTAAAGCTGCAGTCTCAATTTCTCCCGTTACAGATTTGACTTGCCGGGCAGATTCATTTAGTACGAATGCAAAAAATGACATAGCGCCGCTTGGGTCGTGGACAACCTGGACAGGTTATTATATTGGAGATAATGATCCTCATGACACATGGTTGTCACCACTAATGGCTGATTTAGCAGGCTTACCTCCCATAATGATTCAGGTTGGAACACATGAGATTCACTTAGATGATGCAAGGAATTTTGCAAAAAAAGCTAGAGAAAGCGGAGTAGCTGTTACATTAAGAATATGGGATGGGATGGTTCATGCGTTTCCTTTATTATCGCCGCTATTTCCCGAAGCAAAGAAGGCAATGAACGAGATTGGGGATTATATTAAAAATAACCTGACCACATCCGATTCACCGCATCACTGAACAAAAATACAATAGTGCAGTGGAGCATTAGTATATCCTCTCCGGCATACAGGAGGGGATTTTTTGTTGGCAGTACAAGAGTTTTAACCAATAGAATCATTTCGTATTCCTTCTCTTGACTTTTGTCAAAACAAGGATATAATAAAATTAAACGTATTTAAAACAAGTTTAAAATACGTTTAATAAGGGGGGTTGATTATTGACTTCAGATGAAATCAATGCCAGGGAAAAAATATTTCAGGCCACATTGGAATTAATCGATGCAGGAGAAAATGCAGAGCGAATTACAACCAGGCAAATTGCCGCAAAAGCAGGTGTGAATCCGGCCCTGGTCAATTACTATTACCAGTCCAAAGAGAACCTGTTAAGCCAGGTCGTGGGGATGATGATGGGGGACATTATCAGCCAGGTACTGCAAAAAAGCAGCATGAACAATGATGCTAAAACCAGGCTGAGGAGTATCCTGCTTACTACGGCAGATGCCGCGTTCAAATATTATAACGTATGCAAAATCGCCATTTCTGCCGAGCTTAAACAAGGGTGTAAAAATTCCTGTGAAATGATTATGCCCTTGTTAAAAGAGATATTTGAGGGATATAGTGAATCCGATTTGAATATTATCGCCTTACAGCTGCTGCTGCCTTTTCACCACATCGTTCTGGACCCCGAACTCTACAACAGGTATTTGAAAACCGATGTTTTTAATGAACAACAAAGGAGGGAGAAGATCAATCAGATGATTGACTGTGTTTTGGCCGGATCAGGCAAGGAGGCTGAACAATGACACGTGTCAACTCAAGTGAAACATGCATCGTCAACCAGGCGACCCGGGCGATTGCCGCCACACTGGGAGTCATCTTCGGTATAGGCGGCATGGGACACGGATTCTTCGAGGCGCTGCAGGGATATACCCCTACTAATGGCCTGATGATCGAAGCGATTGGTGAAGCCAACCGCATGTGGTCCTATGGGAGTGAACCCGCTTTCACTGTCATTCCGAATTTCCTGATTACCGGGATTGCAGCCATGATGGTCAGCATAGCTGTCATTATTTGGTCGGCAGGTTTCCTGCACAGAAAAAACGGTCCGCTTATCTTTCTGCTGTTGTTTATCCTGTTGTTCCTGGTCGGCGGGGGCATCGGTCAGGTCCTGTTTTTCACCACAGGGTGGGCTTTTTCAACCCGTATCAACAAGCCGCTTACATGGTGGAGAAAGGTCTTCCCCGCCGGCATGCGCAATACCCTGGCCAGACTGTGGCTCCTCTTTCTGATTACAAGTTCACTGCTCATTCTCTATACACTGGAAATTGCCGTCTGCGGATATGTGCCAGGCATTACCAACCCGGATACAATAAGCCTGGTGATGGTATCTGCTTTGGGCGCGGGATTCGTATTCCTGATACTTGCTTTCATTTCCGGGTTTGCACATGATATTAAGAAGGAGGTAAACACAAATGGCAAAAAAGATCCTGGTGGCATATGCGTCTAAACGAGGGGCAACAGCGGGTATCGCTGAAAAAATAGGAGAGGCGCTGCGGGATAAAGGTCTGCAGGTGGACGTCCTGCCGGTAAACAAAGTCCGGGATTTAACACTTTACGGGACGGTTGTGCTAGGCAGCGCTGTCTACATTGGGCTCTGGCGCAGGGAAGGCGTAAGGTTTATCAGGAAGAATGAAAATCATCTGTCAGAGCTTCCGGTATGGCTCTTTTCCAGCGGCCCTACCGGCACGGGAGACCCGTTGGAACTGACGGAGGGCTGGCTCTTCCCTGAATCCTTACGGTCCGTGATTGAGCGGATTAAGCCCCGCGGCATCACCATTTTTGGCGGCAAGCTGGAACAAAAGGCGATGAATTTTTTTGAAAGGATGATCATAAAAAAAGTGAAAGCCCCCATTGGCGACTTTCGCAACTGGGAAGCCATCACTTCATGGGCTGAAGCCATTAGTGACCATCACTTACAGGTGCTTAACTGAACTTTTAGGAATCGCTTTGACCAGCAAATTGGCCAGAACCTGCCTGTGGCAGTGATCAGGTGTGTCTTCACTGCATAACAGACAGACGTTTTTAAACCCGGCATAATTTTTTGTAAAGTAATCCAGAGCGTCCCGGGTATTCATCAGTTCCGAATAAAGCTTGGCGAATTGTTCAAAAGATATCTTTTTTGCTTTAAAACCCTCCATGATTTCTTTGGTAGGAGCGAATATTATTTCATGCCTGTATCCACAACTGCAGATTTTATTAAGAAAATATTCCAGGTCGCTGCCTTTGCTGAAACCGGCAAGCTGTGAACTGTTATTCAGTCGAATATCAACGAGCATTTCGACCCCGTTCGTCTTAAGTAATTCAAAAAATGCACGGGCGCTCTTTTTTGTAAAGCCAATAGTATATAAATTCATAAAGAGCCTCCTTTCGTTAAATACATTATATCATTATTGCATGACAAATGCTGAAGAGTGGGCTTTTGGCACGATTTTTGACAGAATACTTGAATACTTTAATTTGACTGGCGAGGATTGCAGCAGTTGTGGAATACTAAGTTCGATCCGGAGATCACCGCAGTATTTATACAAATATTGGAGGGTTCTGCAAGCATGGAGAATAACATTATGAAAGAAGTTACCGCCGCGATTATTATAAATAAAGGGAGAGTACTGATTGCTCAAAGGGATGACAAGCAGAAGCTGGCCGGGAAGTGGGAGTTTCCGGGAGGAAAAATTGAGCCGGGCGAAACTGCGGAGGAATGTCTGAAACGTGAAATAAAGGAAGAACTGGGTATTAAAATTGAAGTGGACAAATTTTTCGCAGAAAGCATATATCATTATGTTACGGGAACGATAAAACTTATTGCCTATGAGGCCAGATGGGTTGAGGGAGAATATAAACTGGCAGCCCACAGTCAGATAAAATGGGTTAAACCTGATGAGCTGGGAAACTATGATTTTTCGCCGGCAGATCTTCCTTTTATTGAAAAGTTAAAGCAGGACATGAAGTAACCATATCCGATTCACTTGTTGACGGGCGCAATCAGACTATCCATTAGATCAAACGCGTATTCTGCAAGGGCTTCGGTACTTATGCCAAAACGTGTGGAATAAATGCTTCCTATTTCAGATAACCTGTTGAGAAAACCGGTCAGTATAAAATACAATGAGAAGGTCCCAAGCGGGATATTGAGATCAGAACGTATACTCCCGTCTTTTATGCCATCTTCAATTATATTTTTGAAATCAGCAAACAATTGCCCGTTCAGCCCGGCTATTTCCTGATAGTGCGGGCTGTTTTCCAGATTGGACTTGATAAATTGTGCATAATTCATCAGATGGAAGGTGTCGGGAAAATCTTTTACAAAGCGATAGGATGCTTCTTTGATCAGCCTGACCTTTTCAAAGCCTGTTTTCCCGTTTTCAGCGGCATTATGGATGTATGAAAAAAGCTGTTTAACCCCTTTTAAGGTTACTGCATAAAAAAGATCTTCCTTGTTGATGAAATACTGGTACACTGTTCTCTTGGTGAATTCGGACACTTTTGCTATCTCATCCATGGATGTGTTCTCAAAACCCTTTTCCAAAAACAATTTTTCCGCTGCTGTGATAATTTCAGATTTCCTTTGTTGCTTTTCTCTTTCACGTCGTGACAATCGCATAAAAACTTATTCCTCCCACTTGACGTATAGTAGCTACATAAGTATACTAATAGTATACAAATAAATGTTATGATATACAATGTATACCATTAGTATAGAACAAGGTCTTTATTCCTGTCAACTGGCTTGGTTCCACGCGGTTATGAATAACACAAAAGGGAGGAGCATATTCGATGAGTGAAGCTTACAAAGTTATTGGAGTAATCAGCGGTGCGAGAGGTGAGAGCAATAGTGCGGCGATGGTCCGCGAAGCGTTAAAAGGCGCGGAGGAAAAAGGCGCCAGCGTAAAGGAGCTGTTTCTGCCGGGGTATAGGATGAATTTTTGTCAGGGATGCCTTTCCTGCATGAAAGAGGGTAAATGCTATCAGGATGACGACTTTAATAAAATAAGGGAAATGCTGTATGAAGCAGATGCAATCATCTGGGGTTCCCCAACTTATGCCGGCGCGCCGAATGCAATGATGAAAAACCTGATAGACAGGCTGGGCATGTATGAGGTCTCAACATCTTCTCTGGGGGGTAAATATATGGCCGGCATATCTGCGGCCAGCTCCGCCATAGCAGCAAAAAAAGTGGCCAGGGGACTGTCCCGCATTGGCGCTAACGGCACTTTCATGAGAAGTTATGCCTCTGGCTACCTGGGAATGGGTTTTTCCGGTGGAAGAAAAGCCTCGGATGACAAAAAAGTACTGGAAAAAGCAAGGCGCTTGGGAAACAGGGTTTACGACGATCTCATAAAAGGGCGGACGTATCCTTTTCAAAATATTTTTGGACGTATAATCAATAACTTAATATTGAAGCCTGCTTTCACCAAATACATTCAAAAAAATAAGGATGGCGAGGCCAAGATTTTGTATACTAATCTACGGCAAAGAGAACTTATTTTTTGATTAAACTGTATATTGTTTCAAGGCATGTGCTGTGGCTTTATAAAAAAATTGAACCGGTTCTCATTGAGATCCGGTTTCTTTTTTGATTTAGGCATCTGCCTTATAATCAGCTAATACTTCAACTTTTACTTCGCCCAGCCCATGAGGCCTGAGTCCGATTTCTTCTGCCGCCCCCTTGGACAAATCCAGTATTCTGCCTGCTATATGGGGGCCGCGGTCATTTATCCGTACTATTGTACTTTCGTTTGATTTTAGAAAAGTGACCCGTAAGTATGTATTAAAAGGCAGGGTTCTATGGGCGGCAGTCAGTCCGTTTTCATCAAATATTTCACCGTTGTTAGTTTCTCTCCCGTGAAATTTTCCTCCATACCAGGAAGCCACTCCTGTAAATGTATCAATAACTTTAAATTCTGGGGCATCGGGGAGATTTTTAAAAACAGCAGCTGAATCAGGCAGCCTAACTGCAGTTAGGGTTTTACTTTCATCGTCCCAGAAAAAGTCATAATTCAGGATTTCTCTGATAAAACTTAGAGGTATGTAAGTGCGAGACTGGATCATTTTTAAAGAAACAACTGAGTCCTCATTTGGCTTTGCCAATAAATTGGCAAGATCCATTTCAATAAGATATTCTTTCTCATCTGCTATAATTTGTGCGGCGCTTATCTTCTGATCCCAGGAGACATTTGCTCCAAAAGCACTTAAAAATGACCTCATCGGAAAATAGACTTCTTTTCCATCAAGGACAGCCTGCTGAATAAAGATAAAAATATTTCCGTCAATTGTTACTGTAAACTTATCAATGAATTCATCTTCTAAATGTGTATTTTCAGCACAGACAATCTGGGGTACCAGAATAAATAGGAAAAGTAGAACAATCAGCTGTAATCTTAATAATCTGATAAGTATCCCTCCTTTGAAGTTGATAATACTTTATTACCGGTGCATTTGTAAAGGCTTTTCCATCTTATAAAATATTACATTAGAAGCAAATAAATCAAAAAAATGACTTTTTGAATAATTTCAAAGAAGTCATTTTTGTTTTTGATTATATTAATTACATTTTATCTGGTTCCTTGTTGTTTTTGGGCATCATTTTATGCTATTATATAAGAATGAAGCTAAAAATAAAAAAACACAATAATCCATTATCATGATAGCACAATTATAGTATACTGTCAATAGGTTTTTAAAAATTATTGAAAAACGGGAGAACCAATTATAACAAGAAGGGGGATGATCATTGTTGTCATTTGAACTGATGACTGTCTCATCATCACTAATCCAAGAACAAGCGGCAGCTGAAATTGAAAAATGCAACGAATACAGCGTTCAATTCGGATTATCCCTGTCCCGTTTGGATGCTGTCGAACTGGTTGAAACGCGCGCGTTTGCCTTGAAAATGAACGGGCGAATCGAATTCGGAGGCGGTGTAATCGCTAAGATTATCCGGGCGTTTTGTGATTCTTCTTTTATCTCGATGCACAACTATACAGAAACACTTCACGACCTTATTGAAATGTTCTATTACTACAAAAACGAAACGCTTGACTTAATAAGCGATGATGATTTAATAGAGTTTATGAAAAAAAGCTTTGACGGGACATGTCAGGGGTCGCTTGAGCTGCTTGAAGGGCGGGAACTGGCCAAAATGGCGCGCAACCTGCGATACGGGTACCCTCCAGATTATTCAGAGGTTATGGCGGGCGATGAGGAGGATGAAAATGACGAGTATTAAAAAGCGATGTATTATTGACAGTAACAACTTAAGCAGTGAATTTTATTTTACCTCAATTTTGAAGGAAGCGTATGCCTCCGGTTTTTTAGACGAATCGGACCTGGAAAGTATTCAATTACAATGCATTGCGTTATTAGCATATAAAAGTGAGAAATATAACGGCGGTGAAAGCAGTTCGATAAGGATAGAAACTGCCGAAAGCATTATGAAATCAAATTACTATACCATAGGACTGTACTTAAAATCACTGCCTGACCCTGACTGTGCGGTCAAGGAGCTTAAAACCACAGCGATTCCTGAGATTTATAAAGAGGGCAGGAAATTGATCAATACCAGGTTTAGCGCTGCAAAACATTTATACAGGCAGGTTCAAAAAAATAAAATAATCACTCCAAACTATACTTATAATGCAACGCTTAGTGATGAAGGCATCGGGCTGTTTTTTGATTCATATGATCCGGACTATGTGGCTCATGAAGTTCCTGCATCCATCGATTACCAGCTTTGCAACCCCGTCACTGATCTGGCGGGAGTTGAGTTTATTCAAAAGTATCTTACTAATATAATTCTCGAAAACGAATTTTGCCGTAATTTCCCCGCAGGGGATATCCATCACCTGCTGTGCGGCTATGATAATGGGTACAAAGATTTGCTGATTAATATTTTTGAGCAGGTACTGACTGCGTCGCTGGGGTGTTCGCTTGCAAATCGCAGTGTTGGTAAGCTGGGTGTTTGTGCGGAAGATGTTAAATACCTGCAAAATGAACTGTCCAAAGATGAAGATTCAATCTCCCGGAAAATCAGCCAGGCAGCAGGGAATTTAACGGAAGAATTAAACATTACAACCCTATCCCTGCGAAGATATATTGAAAAGAGCCTGCCGAATATAACATCGCATTTTGTGTATGCAGTCCGGACAAACACCCTTGGCAAAACGTTGGTGTCACCTGTTAATCCAGACATAAAACCTAAAACTGAATTTTATACCGGTGAAAAAATGGATGACAAAGACTACCGGCAATTTATTGAAGAGTTGGAGACATGCAGGTATTCATCGGATAAACTTGCGCTGATAAAAGAAAAAGTAAAATCCTTTGGCGATTTGGAAGATATGTTGTTAGATGCGCGGCTGAGCGAAAAAGAAATCACTGCCGTTTTAACTGGTCTTGAAGATGTTGAGGTTGCCGCATTAATTAAAAGACACCCGTATATTACTGAGATTGCAGCTGTGGATATGCCGGAAGCGGACCAGGCCTTAAGGATATACTTAAAGAACTATATAAATCAACTTCCCTCAAAAAGGCAAAAACAGATTTTTGAACTGGTTAATCATCTTGTTGTTGACTGTTACAAAGAAATACATTATTGACAAAGGCATTTAATATTACTATACTCAATTTAGTAAATTAGTAAATCAGTAAATTAGTAAATAACTAAATATAACAACCGGTTTAACAAGTAAACATCAGTACTTTGGAGGTGTAATGATGAAAATACCAACCACCCTAAAACATAAACCTGTTATCGTATCTGAAAACTATGAGAATGTGGACGGCAGATATGCCTACAACACGGATGCAAAGGGACTTTCTTTGGGATTGGCTCAATGGAATGACCGGGGGAAGGTAGATATTTCTGCCAAGGTATGGAGATACACAGGAGAAAAATGGTCTCGGCAATCGGAAGAACTGCCCTTGCACCGTGTTCTGGATTTAGCAACTCTTGTTTGCAGGACAATACTTTATTTCAGAGAAGCCTATCGCTATGAAAAAATGTATGATACGGACAATCCCGTAATAGACAGAGTGGGTCTACAGGGTGATGCCATGACGGTGGCAGTATGTACTGATAATGAAAAAATCAATGAAGATATTGAATTATTCCGCCAGGCGCTTAGTAATGATGATGAACTGATTGGAGAGCGCCTGCGTACTTTGTCGAGAATCCTCAAAGAGATAGGATATTGAAAGAAATGGGATATTGTCAAGTAAGACGGGATATTGAGAGAGATGGGATTAAGAGGTCGGGAAATTATCGAGTTATAAATTGATAAAACAGAAGGTGATGTTTTATGGACAGGAAAAAGGAATTAAAGGAGCAGTATAGGCAGATGAAACCGGATATGGGGATATTTAGCGTCCGTTCCAAGGCAAATGATAAGTGTTTTATTGAAGCAACCCGGAATTTAAAAGGAAAAATCAACAGCACCAGGTTTCAACTGGAGATGGGCGCCCATCCTAATAAGGAGCTGCAAAAGGAATGGAAGGAACTTGGCGAAGGGAACTTTATTATTGAAATCCTGGAGAATCTTGAATACGACAAAGATGAAGCAAAGACCGATTATACGGAGGAGTTGTCTTTACTGCGATTGGTTTGGGAGGAAAAACTATCAGGTCAAAATGTTGAGTTCTATAAAAAATGAGAAAACAAAAATGAGAAACTTGCTTATAACACCAATCCGGTAGTAACAGCCATCTCAAATATGGAGGAATAAAAGATGTGCACGGTATTTAAGCTGCAGACGAAAGATGATGATTCAGTTTTCATAGTAGGAAAAAACCACGACACCCCTGACCCGTGTTATGGGATGGTATTTATCAACCAGCGCAATATCAAAAAGACTGCATTAATAATTGAACCGGAGATCCCAATGATGTGGAAATCCACCTGGGGGAGTATCACCTTCAGTCAGGTGGGAAAAGAATTTCCTGTATGCGGCATGAATGAAGCCGGGTTAGTTGTTGAACAGACAACCCTCTGGAACACCACATACCCGGATCGTGACAAACGCCCGGCTTTAAAAGAACTGCAATGGATACAGTACATGCTGGATACATGCTCAACTGTGGATGATGTTATTAATAACCTGCAGAAAGTTAGAATTGCCCAGGAGGGCTCAAGAATACAATTTTTTGTCTGCGATGAAACCGGGGATACAGCTTTAATAGAATATATACTTGGAAAAGAGGTTGTTTTCCACGGAAGTGAACTCCCTTATCCGGTGATAGCAAATGATATGTATGAGACATCAATAGATTATCTAAATATCCATCAGGGATACGGGGGGAAGAAGGTATTGAAAGAATCCCCGCTTTCTATTGACCGCTTTGCAGTCACGGACAATGAGGTGAACCGGTATATGGACGGGATTTATACAACAGTCGACAAAACAGTCAACTATGAGGTTCAAGTGGGGTTTAATATTTTGGAAAAAGCCGAATTCGAGCATACTCAATGGAAAATGATCTATCAACCCCGTACAAGAGCAGTCTGGTACAGCACAAAAGCTTCCCCAGCCTTAAAAACAGTAAAGTTAGGAGATTTTGACCTGTCATGCGATGTTAAAAGTTTGGTCAGGGACATAGATTCCAACCAGGGAGATTTCAGTGAATACTCCACAGGGTTGAATTATAACCTGGCAAAACTGTTTTTCACCACAAGTGTCATAGGCAAGGCAACAAAAGTATCTGAAGCCCAGCTAATCGGATTTTCAAAATACCCCCAAACCCATACAAACGGCTGCTTCGAGTAATACTGTATTTTCGCGCCGGGCGCTCGACTATCTACTATTAGGTTTGGTTTTATTGTTCAAATAGTGTAGGAAAACACAAAACAAGCCGGGAAACCGTTGAAGGGGTTACCCGGCTTGATACTTGATAATGCAGAATCTGTTTATTTGGATAGTGAAGGAAGTCAACAAGCTGTTTTAATTACTTAAATATTAAATATTTCATTTACCATAATCTCCAAACCTTCAAAGCAGTAAGAGGCTAACGTATCACCAGGTTTATAGATGGTATATTCATCGATCTCAAAGTCCTTAAAGCCATATACTACTACTAAGCGCTTATTAGGGTCGACAATCCAGAATTCCCTTACGCCCGATAACATGTAGGTGTTGAGCTTATCTACCATATCCTTGGAGCGGGTGCTTTTTGATAATATTTCAATGCAAAGCGTGGGGGTGCCCATATATCTCCCTTTTTCATTAACAGTACCTTCCAAATCACAGGCAATAAGCAGATCAGGCTGCATTACGTCAGGTGTTGAGAGGTCTTTTTTGTAGAAATGAACATCAAAAGGAGCATAAAAAACCTTGCATCTCTTGTCTTTCAAATACGCTCGCAGATGGATATACAGATTCCCGGAAATATCCTGGTGGAAGGTGTTAGGAGAAGCCAAAAGAACTATTTCCCCATTGATATACTCCATTCTCAGCTCGCTTTTTTCATAAATCTCCATAAACTCTTCATACGATACCTTCTTGCCGCCATACTGATAATCCAGCGCATTTTCTTTAACCATAAAATATCGTTCGATTTCCGTGATATAAGGAGTAAGCCGCACAGCCTTTTTGCCGTTTTTCGTAATAACAACCTCATGGTCTTCAATCACGTAGTCTATATATTTGCCCAGGTTTGTCTTGAACTCCGTAGCTGTAATAACTTTTGTAAGATCGCTCATATTCATCACCTCGCGCGATGATCGTACCATATAGAACGAAATGGTGCAACAAAAACTAATATCGTGCGATGAAAATCATATATACGAAAAAATATCTTTTAATGCTATCTCCAGACCCTCAAAAACAGTTGACTTGATGGTGTCTTCTTCCCTAAAGTTCTTGAGGCTTTCGATATCTCTTCCCTGAGAAAAGGAGTATTGAAGAATACTTTTGTTTTCCATGTTTACAATCCAGTATTCCAAAACACCGCTTTTCATGTAGAGATTTAATTTTGCGACCATATCTTTACCTTTTGTCGAGGGGGACAAGACTTCCACAACCAGCGCAGGTATGCCCTCATACCTGTTATCCTTATTGACTTTGTTTTCATCACAGATCACAGTAACATCCGGCTGGACAACATTGGGGTCTTCTTCGAACTTGGTCGCATAACCGAACAGCCTGACATCCAAGGGCGCAGTTACTGAACGACAGGGCTTTCCTTTAAAATAGTTATAAAAATGACCGGCTATTTCATTTACCACAACCTGATGGTTAAAACCAGGTGAAGCCAGCAGATAAATCTCGCCATCAATGAGTTCGTATCTTTGATCAGAGGAATCAACCAAAGCCATATATTCTTCATAGCTGATTTTCTTTGCAGCTCTGTATTTCAAGGACTCTTCGTGGACAAGGAAGTAATCAGGCTCATTATAGCGGATGAGTTTGGCAACGCTTTTTCCGTTTTTCGTAATTATAATATCTTCCTTTTCTAACAGGGAAAGATATTTGCCAAAAGCATTCTGCAAATCTGTAGAATTAATGCGCATGTTACCACCACGCCTTTCTCTTATTACGGCTATAATTATAAAATAAAATAGCCATAAAATCAAATAATAATAGCCAATATATAGCTATAAAAATAGCTAATAAATATTAAAATAATATGCATTAAAATGGTAATATTTACAGACACTTGACCTTGACGTTAGGTAATGGTTTATTATGAACCATGAGGAGGTGAAGCTATGAGTTATACGGTCAACCAGGTTGCAAAACTGGCAGGAGTAACGCTTAGGACATTGCGGTATTATGATAAAATCAGGTTGTTGACTCCGGCCAGGACAGAAGGAGGTTACAGGATTTATTCACCGGAAGATATGGAAAGACTTCAGCAGATACTGTTTTTCAGAGAGCTTGATTTTCCCCTGGTCAAGATCCTGGAAATCCTCAGCAACCCGGCATTTGACAGGCGGGCTGCCTTGAACATGCAGGCTCAGTATCTGGAAAAGAGAGGGCAAAGGTATCTGAAACTGTCTCAGCTTGCTAAACAAACTTTAATAGATATAGAAGGAGGAAAAAAAATGACCAGGGAAGATTTATTTAAAGGTTTTAACTATGACAAGATGCTGGAGGAGCAAAAACAATACCAAGATGAGGTTAAAGAGCGTTGGGGAAACACTGAGGCCTATAAAGAGTCGATGGCAAAAACCGCACAGTATACCAAGGAAGACTGGGAACGCATCAATAAGATACAAATGCAAAACATGAAAGACCTCTGCGATTTGTATGATTCCCAAGTGCCTCCTGAAGATCCGCGGGTTCAGGCGGCAGTCGACCGGGCCAGAAGATTTATCTGTGACAATTTCTATGATTGTTCGATAGAGGCAATGAGCAATTTAGGCCAGATGTACGTAGCAGATGAGAGATTTACCGCCTTTTATGAGAAGTTTGCCCCCGGCCTGGCAGCCTATTATAATGAGGCCATCCAGTATTATTGCAGTAACCATAAAGAATAACCTGAAAGCCGGGTATATGAGGAATTATCCTGCTGCAGTATGAGCCAGGGAAAAAATTCATTCCCGGCGTTTTTTATAATAATTTATAAAATATAGTAACAGATGATGATATAATTAGAAGTCAGAAGGCCTTTTGCCTGCCATGAGATGGACAAATAATAAAATGAAGGGAAAGGTTAAATGACACACAGGAATTATTCAATTTTAAGTTTTTCCCTTTTCTCCGCCTGGCTTTTGGCTTTCCCTTTTGAAGGACAGGTCCTGTATGCTGTTGCCAGAGCTGCCGGTACAAACGGAGCCTCTCTTAGTTTGATGGCAGTGTCTGCCCATTTTATCGGGTTATTGACCGGCGGTTTTTTTATTAAAAGCCAGGCAGCGGCAAAAACAAGCATGATTGCGGCTATGGTCGTGGGCATCGCTTCAAGCCTTGTTTTCTATTTGCCCTATTTTGGACTCTGGTATCTTTCAATTGTTTCTATGGCTCTTTTTGCTGCGCTGGCTACAACAGGTTGGGCGTATTACTTTAAGAATTATACGCCTGCCGGCGGACGACTGAAAACAGCGGCTGAAATGCTGATATGCACAAATATTATAATGCTTTTTATAAACGTCCTCACTGCTCACACATCCGCCTATGTTGGCCTGGGTGCGGCTATCATGGCGCTTGTAATGGCTTTGCTCATGACTTTCAGATTAGAGGCCTGCCCGAATGAGGACATGAATGTAAAAAATTATGCGGCGGAGTCGCTGTGGAGAGGGTCTGCAATATTCAAACCTTTAGTGTTTTTGTGCGTGTTTATTTTTGTTCTCACCATAAACTCCGGTTTAATGTATCAGGTGGTTACTCCGGCCTTTGCCCATTTTGAAGTTCTTACAAGTTATTATTGGGCCGTTCCTTACATAGCGGTTTTGGTGATTCTCAGAAATATGTCCGCTAAGGTCAACAGGGCTTATATCTTGTATATCGCGATGGTAATGATAGGCCTTTCCTTTATCTCTTTTTTGTGGCTTGACCGGTCCGTTACCAGTTATTTAGTAATTGACACCCTCCTGCTGGGCGCTTTTGGAGTATGTGATCTATTTGTATGGACCATTCTGGGAGGGTTTTTGGATTACTCGGAAAACCCTGCACAAATACTGGGAATCGGATTGTCTATGAATGTACTGGGCATTTTGGTGGGCGGTTATATGGGAAATGCTTTTTTTTCAACAGAAAGCAGTTATCTTGCTGCTTCGGCAGCAGCCTTAACGATAATTTTTGCTGTTCTGATAATGTTTCCCATCTTCAATAACCAGCTGACAAGGCTTTTTAAAAGACACACTTTTTTGATAGAGTTTGCAGGCTCGGGAGAAAAAGGGCAGGACGAAAGCTTATTGGGCAGCAGTATTATAAGTGAACAGCTGACAGATAAAGAAAAGGAAGTAGTGAAGCTCTTACTCCGCGGTTATACTTACAAAGCCATCTCGGAAAACCTTTTTATCAGCGAAAATACTATTAAGTATCACGTTAAAAATATCTATCAGAAACAGAATATAAATAGTAAGATGGATCTGATCAAAATATTCAGTGATAAAGAAAAATACGATACTCATCTATAAAGGTACAACCATTCAGTTAACAAAGTTACACCATCGGGTTACGCCGGAAAACCGCCAAAAGAACAGGCATATTCCATCTTCCTGAAAAGATCTCCTTAAAGGAGTATTTTTTTATCCTTTTTCAGCAAAAAGAGGTGAAGAAATCTTTAGTCTTAGGGATAGGGTAGATTACAGACACCATGCCGGTCTGAGTCGAACCTACCTTTTTTGTGTGGGCTGGAGTACAGGCAGACTACCCCTTTAGTGTGTTTTCTGTTATGCCTTAATAAGCTATGTATTGATTAACGGAAAAGGTTAGAGGGGTTACCGCTATACCAAGATCGATAAGTTCACGGTGGATTAGAGGGTAGAATGCAGTGAGATAAAAAATGATGTGGAAAGCCTGTGGCTGCAGGGGAAAGTGCCGGTATTCAGGTCAACTTGCCCCGCTTCTCTTAGGTGAAAACCGTCTCTTGATACGCTCATAGTGACCCTTCGGAGAGCCAAAACGCTTATAACTGCGGGAAGGAGAGAATATGCATTATTTTATAGTAAGCTGTCTTCTGATCACCATCATTATCATGGCAGGCTGGTTAATTGCTTTTTATAACAAATTGGTAAGTATCAAAGCCCCGCTGGATGACAGCTGGTGGTTATTAAACAAACAATTCCGGAGAAGAAGTGAGCTGCTGAAGGGTTGTTTTGACAGCATTCCCGGAGCCGTTCATATCAAGGCTGAACTGCTGGAAGATACAATGCAGGCAAGCAGCAGCTGTTGTTCACCGGCTGTTCTTTGTGACGCCATGAAAGCATCCTTTAAACTTAGTGAGAAAGTAAGGGAAGCAGAGATTGCAGTGAAATCTGTTGAAGCAAATGGCAACCCTGACCTGATTTCGAAAGTGCAAGAATTAACAGAACTGGAGATAAAGATAAAAAAATATCGTGAATTATACAATGAAAAGGCACAAAATTACAACGACTTCCTTGCTAAATTCCCCAACTCTGTGGCGGGACGAATACTGGGGATTCAGATGATGCCTTACTTTTTTAAGTAGGGTATTTCAGGAGAGAACTGCTTCACGTTAACCTAATAAAAAAACATAAAAAAATATAAGGAGAGAACTACATGTGGTACATACTCGGACCGATCCTGTCGGTAGCGGTCTTGCTTACTGCCTGGCTCATTTTGTTTTACAACAAAATGGTAAGCGCAAAGACCAAGGTGGAAAACAGCTGGGGACAAATCGACGTACAGCTGAAAATGCGCACTGACCTGATACCAAACCTGGTGGAAACGGTGGGCGCCTATGCAGATCATGAAAGGGAGACCCTTACCGGTGTGACAGAGGCTCGCGCCAGACTTATGAAGGCGGGGTCGCCTGTGGAAATAATGAAATCATCGGATGAACTCACAGGACTTTTAGGCAGGATCATGGCAATCTCCGAGCAGTACCCGGATTTAAAAGCCAGTCAAAATTTTATTCAGCTGCAAAACCAACTGGATGAACTGGAGAAAAAAATTGCTCTATACAGGCAGTTTTACAATGATACGGTGCTGATGTACAACAAGCTCGTGATAACCTTCCCCAATAATATAGCCGCCATGCTCATGGGAGCTTCCAAACTGCCTTACTTTGAAATAGATGAATCCGAGAGAAACGTTCCCCGGGTTAAATTCAAATAGCTGCTGGGGGGAAACGATGATTAAGAAGATTTTTATTACGGTCATTGCCGGGTTTATTCTATTTTTGGTTGGGTTAGGCGTATATGAAAACGTCAGGGGTATTTACTCGTCAGACGGCAAACAATCGGCGCTAAAAGAGCTTCACTACGAGGTGACTATACTGCCTGACGGGAGTTCGAGGGTAGACGAATACCGGACTTATCATTTCATTAAAGGTACATTCAGCCGGGGATTTTTGGATATAGACGGTAAAATTTCAGGTGTTTCGGTCTCTGAAAACGACCAGGCCTATCAGAAGCTGCCGTCTTTCAGCAGTTCGCGCCCCCCGGGACATCACGCCGTAAATGAAAAAAGCCTTCCGGCCCGTGTGGAATGGTATTACCTTGCATCGGACAATGAAACCAGGACATTTAAGGTCAGCTATACGGTCAAGGCCACGGGCACGTTATATAACGACTGTGCAGACTACTTTCAAAAATATGTGAGCAGCAGTAATGTTTATAAGATCAGGGAGTTTTCAACGATAGTACACCTGCCACCGGGAGCCGATCGTGATAATACCGCGATATGGGCGCACGGGCCGGTGGGAGGCAGCATCAGATATAAAGACGAGAAGACAGTTGAACTTTCCATGAAAAATGTTCCGCCCGGCCAATACATTGAGGCGCGGATTTTACTGCCGCCTGAGGCTTTGCCTAAAAGCGAGAAGACGGTAAATGCCGATATGTACGAGGAATTGCTTGAACGTGAAAACAGCGCTTCTGCAAAAAGCGACTGTGAGAGAATCGTCAACGGCATTGCCGGCATCGCAGGCATAATAGCGGCCTTAGTTTTAACACTCCTGCCGGTTTTTATCAGGATAAACTATCAAAGAAAGTTAAAAAGATATACACCCAAAATGGCACCCCCCTACTACAGGGAGCTGCCTTCAGATATTTACCCGGCGGAGCTCGATTATTTATATAACCACCTGACGGGTAAAGAGAGTGTTTCGCGGCAGATGGCCGCAACCCTGCTCGATCTTATTCACAGGGGCGTACTGCGGGCAGAAAACGTAGAAGAGGCCGGTATATTCAGGAATAAACATGATATTCGGCTGATTCCGGGTTCTGATCACAGGGACGAGCTGGCCAGGCATGAGAAAATACTGCTTGACTTTATCTTTGGTGAAGTAGGAAGCGGAACAAATGAGGTAAACATAAGCGAGATTGAAAAGTTTTGTTCGCGTAAGACTACCGCCCAAAAGGCTTATCACTATTATATGGAATTCTGGCGCAGAGCATCAAAATCAGCCTGGAACAAAGGTTATTTCGAAACAGAAAGGAATGCCCTGCCGAGGGGAGTCAGATTCCTGATGCCTGTTTATGTTGCGCTGATGGTTGCGCCTATGGCTCTGGCAGAACTGGCAGCACCCCTGTACCAGTCTCCTCTCTATTTTATTGCTGTCGGCAGCGTGGCCGGATTCCTGGTCAATATTGTGGCCGGACCCAAACAAAAGAATATGCTTACGCAAAAAGGAGAGGATGAACTCGCCTTGTGGCAGGCCTTCAGGGACTTTTTGTCGGATTTCACGACTTTCGATGAAAAAGAACTGCCGGAACTTATTGTGTGGGAAAAATACCTGGTATATGCTACCGTGCTGGGAGTGGCTGACAAGCTTTTAAAACAGCTCTTTATGAAGTATCCCCGGCTGGCAAACGAACAGTGCCTGCTAAACACGGGTCTTTTATACACACTCGATATGCGAGGTTTCAGCCAGGCTTCCCACAATCTCGAGCGGATAGGAAAATCATTGGAAAACGCAATGCGCAGTGCGGTCAAAATCAATTCCAAAGCAGCCTCCAGGGGTTCCGGCGGGGGATTTTCTTCCGGCGGCAGCGATGGCGGAGGCGGAGCAGGAGGCTCCAGCGGGGGCGTGGATTGAAGAAACGTACGTTAGATATATATCTTGATAGGTCATTTATTACCTTAGTGTAAAATAATTGTAGGAAAAAAATATAAAGAGACTTCTCTTCTTTGGTAAAATGAAAGTCGACCAAAACCAACAAACTACCAAGGAAGGTGAAGTCCCTTGAATAGTATTATACTTCAA
>Ga0228535_1001729_pt1 | contig 28861 bp, 29 predicted proteins | sample SJ1metagenome_FD_168457 | JGI IMG/M metagenome (GOLD analysis project Ga0228535, IMG submission 168457) | Enriched culture of PCE-dechlorinating microbial communities from Ithaca, New York, USA - SJ1 | ecosystem: Engineered > Modeled > Simulated communities (microbial... > Unclassified | place...
CACCCTTATTACGATATTATTGTAATGCAATATGACCCAAATTACACTTGCTCCATGGTATAAATGGAGATTACTACTTCATCCAAAGAAATTCTTACCTGGTGGAATTTAACTTTTCAATCAACGCCCGCATTCCCTGCTTCGGGCCCTTTGTCGGGGGGAATTTCCGATGGGGTCATTTATCCACGTAGAGCACGTCTTTGTATCCGTCTCCCTTTGTCATTATCCTTTGGGCGTAGGCACATTCCGGGATTATTTTCAGGCCTTCTTCACGTGCCATTTCAACGACCCTTTGCAGCAGCTGTCCTGCTATATTACGGCCTCTCATAGCCTCAGGTACGAAGGTCCGCTCAATGACTATAACGTCTTTTCTCCGGTGATCATATATTATCTCAGCATCCTCTCCGTCTTCGCCTGAGGTGATGTAAAACCTGTTGTTTCCCTTCTGGATCTCCATAATATTGCACCGGCCTTTCCCTGTGATCTCAGAAAGCTATGAATATCTTAACTGTCAGCCAGAGGATAACAAGACAAATTAAACAAATTTCCAATATAAAGGCAAGACAGCACATTCGCAGCTGACGTCTGATAAGTATATCAAAAAATATTATGGGAGTCGCGGAATGGTGGATCGTACAGGAATCGAACCTGTAACCCCCTGATTAAGAGTCAGGTGCTCTGCCAGTTGAGCTAACGATCCACGCAGAAAGTTGCGGGAAAACGGCATAGTAAGTCAAAAAATGGTGGATCGTACAGGAATCGAACCTGTAACCCCCTGATTAAGAGTCAGGTGCTCTGCCAGTTGAGCTAACGATCCATAACAAAAAAGTGGGGTGAGCAACGGGAATTGAACCCGCAACCTCTGGAGCCACAGTCCAGTGCTCTAACCAATTGAGCTATGCTCACCATTTTTACTATTAAATTTTCAATAAGTGGCGCGCCTGAAGGGACTCGAACCCCCGGCCCACTGCTTAGAAGGCAGTTGCTCTATCCGGCTGAGCTACAGGCGCACGCCTCACACTGCCTCTGCCGAAGCACGAGAGACATTATAACGAATACGCCGTCGCTGTCAAGTCGTTTGCGATCTATATAAACCTCATTTGATGCATCGTTTTTGCGTTCCTGTCCTGCCAGCTCCGATGCAAAATTTGTATAACCGCTTTTTGATAAATTTTGCTCATTTATGTCAAATACTGTGTAAAGACATTGATCTGCTAGTTCTGATATTATAAACGTGTGACATGCATCAGACAAATTATGAACATCAGGAGGGATCCTATCATGAATTGTTTCCAGATCATGGCTGTAAGAATTGAACAGAGGGACGCAACCGCCGTAGAAGTCCAAAAAATACTGACGGAATACGGATGCTCTATCAGAACAAGGCTCGGCCTCCACGATCAGACTAACGACAACACCTGCTCACCTTCAGGAATACTGATCCTTCAGCTTGCCTGCGGTGAAGACGTTGCCGAAGAACTTAACAAGAAGCTGAACGCTGTTTCAGGTGTCAATGCAAAGCTTGTAAACCTGGGCTGAGAAAATTTAATACAGCATCCGGCATTTAAAAAACTGGCGTGGTCTTTTCAGACCGCGCCTTTATAGTATTTTTTTCTGATCGCGAAAAGTCCCGGCCAGAGAGAAGGGATCTCCTGCTCCGGATAATCTTCAAGTTTTTCCCCTGTGGCTGCTCTCAGGAAGTTTTCGACCCACCAGAAGACATCCTGCCTTCTTATAGATTCTCTCATTGACCTCATCCTGATTTTCTTTTCTTGTTCATCCATCGTGTAAGCCTGATAGATCGTCTCAGAAAGGTCGTTGATATCGTAAGGATTGACCAGCAGTGCTCCCCTGGAAAGCTGCAACGCAGCTCCAGCGAACTCACTCAGGATAAGGACGCCGCTCTCTTTTCCCTTGCTTGCGCAGTACTCTTTGCACACAAGGTTCATTCCGTCCTTAAGAGACGTGACCATTGCAATGTCAGATGCTCTGTATACTGAGTAAAGCTCTGATTCAGGGAGTGTGCCGTGGCGCCATATTATCGGGGTCCACCTCGTTGTGGAATATCTGCCGTTGATCTCACTTATCAGAAGCTCGATCTCTTTACGAAGATCCTGGTATTCTGAGATGGTGTCCCTGCTTGGTATTACTAGCTGAAAAAGTGTAATTTTTTCTCTGATCTCAGGATGTGATTCGAGGCACCTTTGAAACCCTTTCAGTTTTTCCGGAATACCTTTTGAGTAGTCAAGACGGTCTACTCCAAGAATGATCTTTTCTCCATGGATCTCTTCTCTGATTTGCTTCGCCCTTTTTGCAACGTTTGAAGAACTACTAAGTGATGAGTAATGTTTGTAGTCTATGCTTATTGGCAAACTGCCCGCAAGAAATGTTCTGTCGCCGACATTGACCTTTATTACATGTCCCCTGCCGTACACTACAGCTTTGGGATAAAAAGTCTTAATGCAGTCCATAAAATTCCTTCTGTCCCTAAGGGTCTGAAAACAGACGAGAGAATAGCATGTAAGCTGGTGAAGTATTTCTTTTCGCCAAGGCAGTTTCATAAAAACATCCACGCTTGGGAAAGGTATGTGCAGGAAGAAAGAGGAATTCAATTTTGGATTCTTCTCCAGCAGCATTGATCCAAGCGGGATAAGCTGGTAATCATTTACCCATATAAAATCCTTATCAGAAGAGTGCCCAAGAACAACTTTTGCAAATTTTTCATTTGTTCTTATGTATCCTTCCCAATACTCCGGCGAAAAGTTGCACCTTGTCTGAAAATCATGGAAAAGCGGCCAAAGCACTGAGTTTGAAAAACCATAGTAAAACTGCTCTATGTCCTCTTCTGTCAAAACAACAGGGAGGAACCTATAGCCTGATTTTTTAGAGAGCGGCCCCAGGATCTCCTTCATAGCAGGTATTTTAAGGTTTTCAAATGTTCCCGGCCATCCTATCCAGAAGCCGCCCCTGTTTTTGAGAACAGGATTGAGTGCTTTGACAAGGCCTCCGGAAGAAGATTTTGCTTCCCACTTTTTTTCATTGAAGCTAAGTGTCACCGGAAGTCTGTTGGATACGACCAGAAATCGGCCTTTATCTTCTGACATTATCACCCTCTCCTCTCGGTGTCATTTCATTAAGCCAGAAATCCAGGAAGAGATCGACATTGTTAATGGAAAAATAGACGTTTGCAGCGCTCACTTTTGGGACATCAGAGATGAGTATCCCCACTCCTGATTTTAACTTTTGAATTTCTTCGAAAGCATCTTCATCTGTGGTATCATCCCCGAGATAGCATATCGGGGATGATACGGGATTTATTGCGCTGATCTCATTAATAGCTGATCCCTTTGTGAAATATGGCAGGATAAATTCCATGCCTCCGTTAAAGGGCACAACTTTCAGAGAGTGTTCTCTGGCTTCGGAGATCAGTTTTTCGCAGACCTCTGTGTAAATGTTGAAAACTTGGGGCTTCTCTCTCCAATGAAGCGCTATGCCGGAAGGTTTTTTTTCAACTCTACCACGGGGGAAGTAAGCAAGTTGTGATGCAAAGCCATCCAGTTTTTTTAATTCCTCTTCTGGAACTGTTCCCCTTGAATACCTGCCGTTTTTATCTATTTTTTCCATTCCGTGACAGCCCCATATTTCTAAAGGAAGTCCCACAAAATCTAATATTTCTTCAGGTCTTCTGCCGGAGACAATAATTACTTCTCCCCCTGCTTCAAGTATTGACCCCATAAGAATTTTTGTTTTTGGTGGCAGGAAGGCCTTCTCCCTATCCTTTACAAAAGGGGCCAGAGTACCGTCATAATCTGTAACAAGCAGGGGCGAAGCTTTCTTATATGAGGAAAAAAAGGAACTGTATTTATCCGGTTCCAACCGGGTAGGAGCTAAACCCATTTTTCCCATGTTTCTCCCTGCTCATCAAGCGAAATCAGCATTATCATGTATCTTCTCAAATGTCCGGTGATAAGGAAGTTTTCAAGAACGTATTCCCTGGCGTTTCTTCCCATTTTTTCCATTTTCCATGGATGGGAGAGCAGGTAACGTGTCCTTATTGCTGCTCCCTCAGGAGTCCTTACCCTAAATCCGTTGAATCGGTTGATCACCTGTAGCCTTATCCCGCCAACATTGCCGCCTATTACTGCTTTTCTCTTCCACATCGCTTCTGTAACGGTCAGGCCAAAGCCTTCCTTTAGAGATTTCTGCATAACGACATCCGCTCCGGTCTGGAGGGCATTTATCTTACGATGAGAATCTGAAGGGAGAAGGAGTACAGAAATATCCTCGTCACCTTCAACGGCTGCCCTGACCTCATTCAAGATCTCTGAAGCCTCCGGATCATCGTCAGCTTCGCCGCCTGCCAGTACGAGCCTGACATCCACATGTTCCTTTATTATTCTGTAACTCTCGATCACACCAAGGGGATCTTTAAATTTGTCAAATCTGGAGACCTGCAGGATTATCGGCTTATCCATCGGAACGCCAAGGTCCTTATAAGTTTTTTCCACTTCTGACCTGTCAAGAGGGATGTTTTTCTCTGCCAATGGATCGATGCTTGGCGTTATCAGAAATTGCGGATGAGGGAGTTTCTGTGCGAAATCCGGTAGTGAGAAAATGGAAGCATCGTATCCTGAGACCTGTTTTTTTACAAACTGCCAGACGCTTTTGTTGGGAGAGCTGACATCGATATGGCATCTCCATACCCACTTACCCTTCCTCTGAGGGAAGCTGTTGATAAGTGCAGCCGGCTGCGGATCATGTATAAATACGTAATCTGCATCCTGAAGGACGTTTTTAAGCCTTTCTGCGTTTCTTGCGTTTGTTTTTGCATAAATATCCATCTGTTGCTCAGAAAGCGTGCCGGGCATTCCCTGCAGTGTGTTATGCAGCATCTTGGTGCAGTTGAAGAATGACTCGTCCCCTTCTATAACTTCCCACGATACGTCAAGTCCAAGTTCCTGTGAAAGCGGGACCATCGATGAAAGGATCTCGGCGACTCCCCCGCCTGCACGGGTAGAATTGACATGCACTATTTTTTTTCCCTTTAGCCTCTTAGCTATATTCACGAGGCTGTCCATCGCAGCCTGACCAATAATTTCTGCGTATCTATTAATTATTTCGGACATGAACATTTACCTCCTTTACTGTTCTGCCAGTCGTCAAAGATCGAAAATACCTGTCGCTGGAGTTCAGTGAGTGAGAAGAGGTATGAATCGACATTCTTTAATTTCTTTCTTAAACCTGCTGTTTCGTCGGAAAACTGCTCAAGCCAAATAGTGAAATCATCCTTGCAGTCAGGTGATCTTCTTCTTCCGTCGATAAAGTGGTAAAAAAAGCTTTCCCTGCTGGTATGTTTGACAGCTGCAGGGAAAGCGTCTAACTCAGATGTCTCCCTTCCTGTTTCAAACATGAGTTTCTTGCAGGCAATGAAGTGAAAGTCACGGTCTGACTTTTTCCAACTGAGGAAATCTTCATTTTCGAGCCGTTTTTCTAAAATATTCAAAATAACCTCTCTTATATTGTCAAAATTTTGGAATTTGACAGGGTTAATGCCGCCCAATGCCTCAGCCAGCATGAAATCTCTGAGGCTGCTGTTTACCCATGATGCGAAGTCATTGTTGAATTCGGACTCAGAAATGTGGGGCCTTACCATGCGCCCCCAGAAATGGAAGTAGATCGCGCTGTCCGGGACCTGCGTGACGCCTGCGTGAAGTTCACGAAGATTCTGTGCCCTTATGCCCGTGGCAAGGGGCAATACTGCAGACTCCATAAATTTGAATGGTTTAATATTAGAACTGGCCATTTATCTTTTTCCTCCTTTAATTAACGTTCTCATCTCCCTTTGAAATTGGTGAATATCTTAGTAAGTATAACATAAAGTCAGCTAAAAATAAAATTATGCTCAGATTGTGATCTTTATTAATGCAAAGCGTAAAAAATGTTTGTACAAAATTTTTTGTGGCAAGCCTTTTACGAAAAAAAAATGGACATCCTAAAGATCGAGGATGTCCAAAAATTAAAGTAATTTCTTATTTTGGAATACAGGCCTTGATCAGTGCTGCTTCTTTGAAAGCATCTCTCCGCCGACTCCGATATTGTCCTTGCTCATTTCGTTGAGGAGAACCACATAAGCTGCCTCTGGGATCCCCATTATGCTGCTGGCTGTCTGAGTCAAAGATTTGATCAGCTTTTCTTTTGTATCGATGTCCATTGCGGAGCATTCTACTTTTATCACCGGCATAAATTTCACCTCCCGATCACTTTTATAAAAAATTAATGATCATAGAATACCATGAAAATCAAGGAGGCCGCTATTAAAAATGGCAATAAAAAATATACTCATCAATTTATTATAAAAATAAGATGATATAATAACGTTATGAAATAATGTAATTTTCCGTATTATTATTGGAGGTGGTCTGTATTGGCTAAGTTAAGCGTGATCGAAGGCATAGGCGGTTCTTACGAACAAAAGCTAAATGAGGCGGGCATCAATTCGATCGAAAAATTACTTGAACAATGCTCTTCAAAAAAAGGCAGGACCAAGCTCGCAGAAAAGTCGGGAATAACAGAGAAGCTGATATTGAAGTGGGCTAATCATGCCGACCTGTTCCGCATCAAGGGAGTTGGCGGGGAATATGCGGAACTTCTTGAGGCGGCAGGAGTTGATACAGTACCGGAGCTTGCCAAGAGAAAAGCAGACAACCTTGCCGCTAAAATGGCGGAAGTAAACGAGGCAAAAAAACTTGTGAGAAGGATCCCCACTCCAAAACAGGTTGGATACTGGATCGAACAGGCAGGCAAACTCCCGCGGATAATGCAGTACTGATCTGATATACAACCTATTGCACACCTCAGAGCAGCAAGCAGATATCTTAAAGAGTTTTTCTGTCATGAAAGGAGAAATGATCATGGCTATCGTAAAAGTAATTGAAGTTCTTGCCGAATCTTCCGAGAGCTGGGAAGCAGCGGCACAATCGGCAGTCACCGAGGCTGCAAAGACTGTCCACAACATTGAAAACGTCTACATAAAACATATGCAGGCCATTGTTGAAGGAGACAAGATCACAAAGTATCGTGTCAATGCGAAGATCTCCTTCGTAGTAAAAAGCTAGACTTGGGATAATATTTTCACATTGCAATAACCAAAGCCGCCGGGGATCAGCCGGCGGCTTTGGTGTGGAAAGCCGATATATCGCTTTGAATGCTATTTTTCGTGGTCGGTCACAAAATTGGCAAAACCTTTGAATGTGTAGTCCTGTTTCCTGTCCATGTTAGGTTCTATTTTACGGTAAAAGCAAACAGGTATCTCGTTCTCAGCAAGGCACTTTGCGATGCAGGGAGTGCAGCCGTGCGGGTGATTTATGGGGTTGCAGCGACATTCATGGTCGACGCACGTACAGAATGGGACTTTCATATAAATGACCTCCTCAGTTGATCGATGACCTTACATTAATTCTTAAAATATACAGGCTGATTGTGCGATTTATAATGTTTCAATATTATATGATTCTACCTCTGGCTATCATATCATATATTTGTCAATACAATACGTTTGATTTTTAAAGTTTGAGACATTGATCTTTAATTATCATTATCGAGTGGGTTTGAAAATAAAGAGGACACTTATGAACGCGGCAAAGCCGATCAGCCCGAACATCCACTGTGGATCGGGGTATATGTACAGGACGACGCGCAATCCGCTTCCCCATAAAAATAGGCAGAAGGAGGTGATAAGGAGGATCGCCCACCTGGTCAAAACGTTTTCTTTCGCAAACAGGTCATATTTGACAGGCAGTACATTTTTGAAGAGGACAGATAATCCGAATATGATCAATGTATTCCCCACAATAAAGATCAACCACGGGGAAAGCCCCAGCCCCCGGCTGAGATGTCCGGTGTCGCCTCCCGATGCGAAGGATCTCATCGTTATATATGCTATCAGTTCCATAAAATTTGCCACTGTAAACCAGTACAGAATGTGAAAAAACAACTTTTTGCCTTTCATAAATCCTGTCTGTAGGAACCAAAGTCCAAAAGCGACAATGATACTGTGAACAAGCAGAGGACTGGCTCCTATTATCGCTTCGGTTATGTCGTTTCCTGACGGAAACAGATTGTGATAATGAACTCCTTCATCTCAGCCTGTCATAGTAAAGAAATTGCCCCAGATTATGTCGCGCGGACTCGTAATATCTCCAAAGAACCATGCTGCAGTGCTGTGCGTGAATTCATGCATAACAACGACAGTTGACTGGAGAACGATGAAAGTAATTAATACGATAAACACATACGCTGATGTTTCTTTTATGCGCTCACTTTTCAGCACTGAGTTCCCTCCCCCAAATGATACCGTCTGTTGAACATTACAATGATAAATCTCACGAACATGTTCAGTCAAACAACAGGCATGTAAACGGGTACCTTATAATAGGCTTGGTCCGATCTCGTGCATTTTATATGTCCACTCAAAAAAAATGTGATCTTGAACTACGTTTCCTGCGAACTGTCAGCAAGTCATTAAAGAAGGTCGGTCAGTGCTTTTTCAGCATCTTTCCCTTCCGGAAGCTCCTCTTTAAAGAATGAAGCTGCAACAGTGCCATTTTTAAGCAGTACAAAGTAGCTTCCAAGCTTGAGTGCCTGTCTTACGCTGTGAGATACCATAACAATGGAATATCTGTTTTTTAATGAGAGCAGATGGTCCTCTATCAGTTCCGAAGATCTCTTATCCAGAGAAGCTGTAGGTTCGTCAAGAAGCAGGATCTCCGGTTCAAGGGCCAGAGCCCTTGCAAGACAGAGTCTTTGCTGCTGTCCCCCGGATAATCTGTTTGCAGGCGTATCAAGCCTGTCTCTGACTTCATTCCAGAGACCTGTTGTCTTGAGTGCCGTTTCCATTTTTTCGTCAGCGAAAGATCCCCTGGATCCCAACATGAGTTCCAGCGGCAGCATGATGTTCCTTCGTATGCTCAGCGGAAGAGGATTGGGAGTCTGGAAAACCATCCCGACTTTTCTTCGCAATTCAGTCGGGGTCAATATTCCTGAAGAGTAAATGTCTTTCATTTCGCCTCCCAGTAACAAACGTATGCTCCCCGACCCTTCATGTCCGTCAAACGTCTCATTGAGCCTGTTCAAAGCCCTTAAAAATGTCGTCTTCCCGGAACCGGAGCGTCCTATAAGAACAGTTATGCCGTCTGACGGCAATGACGCGTTTATTCCGTTGACAGCTTTTCTGCCGTGAAATGAAACAGATAAATTTTCAATTTCTGCACAGAGACCCATTATCTTGCTCCCTTCCAGCGTTTTTCCATAGTTCGTTGAAGTTTGGACGCAGCATAAAGTAGTCCGGCGGAAAGGACAAGGAGGACCAACGCAGCCCCGAACCCTCTGAGGAGCTCATTCTGATCGACATACTGAGCGGCAGTATAGAAAATGAGAAAAGGCAAAGCTTCGAACTTGGAGCCGAGTCCGGCAGGCAGTCCGGAATTGACGACCACTCCGGTAAGCATGATAACTGCCGTATCTTCAGCAGCCCGTCCCATCGCCAGCATGATCCCGCCAAGTATCCCCCTGCCGGCTGCCGGGATCAAAATATGTCGAAGCAGTTGATGTTCCGTAAATCCAAGTGCGGTGCCAGTGACGACAAGAGACTCGGGGAGGCTCTCTATCGATGTCCGTGTGGTTACCACAAGAGCAGGCATTACAAGCAAAGCAAGACAGAATGCTGCAAGACTGATACATGTGGTCGCGTCAGGCGCAAAAGTTCGTCTGAGCAGTAGGATCAGCACAAACCCAAAAAGGCCCATAACGATGGAAGGGACGCTTGCCAGCAGGTCCACAGCCATAGAAAGCATCTCTTTCTTTTTTCCCTTTGCGTAGCGGGCAAGGTATATCCCGCACCCTATCCCGGGGATCAGTGAAACAGCCATTGTAAGAGCTATAAGATATAAAGTTCCCGCAAAAGCGGGCCATATGCCGTCCCAGACAGGACGTGTGCCGATTATCGCATCGATTGGATCTGTCTCCCCGAAGAAGAGCCCTGCGTCAAGAACAGGCGTGCCGTGGTAGAAAAGAAATCCGATCAGCATCATAAAAGAACCAATGACAAAGAATGCAGATATAAAGGCAAGAAGCCGCAGCAGTTTTACCCTCATCATAGTGACTTCCTCCTCACCAGGCGAAAGAGTATGTTTGCTGATATGCTGACAAAGAGGAGTATCCCGCCCGCTACAAAAAGCGAGAGATATGCCGTGCCTCCGACATCTGAGGAGAGGACGAGCCCGATGTGCGCGGTAAGTGCCCTCATTGCGTCAAGCGGCGTATTAGCGTACTGGACCGCATTTCCTGCGAGCATAGTCGGTATCAGGGTATCACCGGCGGCACGTCCGAACCCCAGAAGCGCGGAAGACCATATCCACTGCCTGGATGCCGGAAGAACGACCATCGCGATGTTTTGTTCTCTGGTGAAACCCAGTGCTGCAGATGTCAGCCTGGTCTCGGATTCTATAGTTCTGAAGGCGCTGTCCATAGAAAGCACCATAGTAGGCATAATAAGGAGGCTTAGCACAATGGAGGCTGTCAGCCAGGAAAACCCGGAGCCTCCTAGGCCGTTTCTTATGAGAGGGACAAGAAGAAAAACAGATGCAAAACCATAAACTACAGTAGGTACTGCGGTCATGATCCTCAGGACCCTGGCCAGCAGCTCTGATGACCATTTCGGGCCGAAACCATGGATAAAACAACAGGATCCTACTGCGAATGCCCAGCCCGTTATCAGCGATGAAAGAGAGAGAAGTCCGCTTGCCCAGATCATAGGCATTATCCCGAATCGTCCCCCTTCTGGATCCCATACAGAGCCGAACAGAGAAGGGCCGCTCCTGAATAATCCATCAAGTGCACAGACAGTGATAAAGACAAAAAGGGCTGACATAAGTGATGTGACATATACAGCCGATGCCTTCAACCAGATAGGGGTGTTTTTATTGTATTTCAAATTATTCTCCTGCTTTTGTTGGGGGGAGAGAATACTCTCCCCCCGCTCACACTTTACTTCTTTGCGGGAAGCGGGATATATCCGCTGTCTTTCGTTATCTCGGCGCCTTCAGGGCTGAATATGTAGTCGATAAAGAGCTTCGTAAGTCCCTGAGGATCCCCTTTTGTGTTCATGTAAAGGTTGCGGGTAACTTTGTATTTGCCGTTGGCTGCGTTTTCCTGTGATGGGACCGTTCCGTCAAATTTCGGAGCTTTTACTGAATTGTCAATGTGCCCGATCCCGACATATCCGATCGCGCGCTTGTCCTGTGCAACAGCAGTCTTCATGGCTCCGTTGGAACTTACTACATTTACAGAGGGAGCAAGCTCCCCCTTATTTATCGCTTTCTCTGTGAAAACTTCCCTTGTACCGCTTCCGTCTTCTCTGCTGAAGACGTTGATCGATCCGGGTTCGCCTCCGAGTTCTTTCCAGTCTTTTATCTTGCCGGCATAAATGTCAATTACCTGCTGGGTCGTAAGAGCATCGACCTTGTTTGCAGGATTTATTACCACGGCCACCCCGTCAATTGCAAAAGCGAAAGAGACAAGTCCATACTTTGATATCTCATCTTCCTTCAAGGCGCGTCCTGTGTTCCCTATCGTAACAAGCCCTTCTCCGACCTGCTTGACTCCGACCCCTGAACCTCCGCCGGCTACTGTAATGCGGATGTCAGTGTTAACAGACATGATGCGCTTCGCCGCTTCTTTCATTACGGGAATGTGGGCAGTTCCTCCGGCTATGTCAAGATTACCTTTCTGACCTTTAAAAGCATCAAGGGGCGCGGCGACGGCCGAGGAAGCCATCAGCATTATTGCAAGCATTACTGAAACAACGATCTTTTTCATATCTTTAAAGCATCTCCTTATTAGGTTTTTAGAATATTTATTGAGCTGGGGAATATTGGCCAAATGCACGAAGATCTTTCTGAAGCCATGACATGACTTCGGAAGTACCTTTTCGGTGATCCGCGGAAGTGACTCAGCTTTTGGGGAACTTTAAGAGAAGGAAACTACGGCCTGTAAAAGGCAGTGGACCCTGAGGCTGAATATGCGGCAAACTGGTAACGCATCCCGTGCATTATTTTATGGATAACAGATCATGTGCCTGCCACAGTACGCCACCGCCCTCAGAGAAAAACTATAATCATTACAGATTCATTAATATCACACCAGCGGCCGTTTTTGTCAAGACGAAGATTACTGTGTGAGATTGCCCGCTTCGGGGAAAAAATCGGGCGGATGACTTTCGCAGGAAAGTTATCCCTACTGATCGCTGCTTCCGTATACTGTTTCTTTTGTGATCGGTTTTAACGGCGACTTTTCCAGAATTATGTAAGAGCGGGTCTGTCCGTATTTTGCAAGAAAAACCAGAAAAGAGTTCATGTCCTGTACCGAAGGGAATATCGTTTCAAGGATAAAGTCGTTGTCCCCGGTAGTGATCCAGTACTGAAGAACTGAAGGGTGGTCAAGGAACGTCTCCGAAAGCATCTCTTCATCTTTTGAAGAGTTGTACCGAAGTTCTATTATGGCGATGATGACAAAACCCATCATGTCAGTATCCAGAAGTGTAGTGTATCCTTTGATCAGGCCGTCTTCCTCCATCCGTTTGATGCGCTCTATGAGCGGTGAACAGGAGAGCCCGACCCTGTTGGCAAGATCTTTGTAAGATATCCTTGAGTTCTTTTGAAGTTCCTCAAGGATTTTCCACCCGGTAATGTCAAGAGATTCTATTTTATTCCTCCCCATTCTTGCCCCTCCCCGGCTTATAAAGCCTTTTGCCCATATATTTAAAACCGTTATTAAAATTTTCTTTGCATTTGACTCTATCTTTATTTTTATTCAGCAGATTCTACTGAATACCAGTATAGGTTTGAGTGAAAATTCTGTCAATTTCACAATATACAACATTAATCATATATAAATATTGATTTCCCTCGTACATACTGTAGCAGAGCTAAAAATATATTCTCGAAAGGGTGCATTTTGATGAGATCTGTACAGATAGGCTGTGGGTTAGTGGGAAGTATCATCGCAAACGACATGAGCAGCAGCGGGTTTAACGTCACGGTTGCTGACCTGAACGAAAAAGTCCTTGCCGGGCTTAAGTCGGAAAATCCTGCACTGACAGCAGTTGTTGCCTCCTGCACAGACGATGTGCGGCTCCGCGAGATCCTTAAGGATGCGGATATAGTGACAGCAGGAGTGCCGGGAAAGTTTGGGCGCAAAATGATGGAGACCGTCATCAGATCCGGCAAAAACCTCTGCGACATTTCCTTCATGGCCGAGGATTTTGAGGAACTGGACGGAATTGCGAAAGAATACGGAGTTACAGTGATACCGGATATCGGTGTGGCCCCGGGCATGTCCAATTTTCTGGTAGGCAGGGGTGCTGCTTTGCTTGATGAAGTGGAAAAAGCCGTCATCTATGTCGGGGGTATCCCCCACAGGCCGGTGCCTCCCTTCAATTATCAGATAACATGGTCCGCGGCGGACGTTATTGAAGAATACACAAGGCCTGCACGTTACATAAAAGATCACAGGATCGATGTCATTGAAGCTATGGGAGATCTGGACCAAAAGGATTTCCCGGGAGTGGGCAGACTTGAGACTTTCATAACAGACGGGCTTCGCTCTCTCATGAAGAACATAAAGGCAAAAAACATGCAGGAGCGCACGATGCGTTGGCCCGGCCATGTGGAACAGATGAGACTGCTTCGTGACATGGGTCTTTTTGAAGAGAAGAAACGGATTCTTGGCGGATCTGAAGTCGTGCCGCGTGACATCGCCTGTGATCTGCTGTTCCCAATGTGGAAAATGGATCCGGAAAAGGGCGACAGGGACCTCACCGTAATGCAGATCGAGGTTTCGGGGTACAAGGGGCGCGACTTGGTAACTTACACCTGGGATCTCTGCAACATGTTTGACGAAAAGACATGGCGGAATTCAATGGGACGCTGTACCGGTTCGACCTGCTCAATTTTTGCCCAGGCGCTTGTCAAAGGGCTTATAAAGGAAAAAGGAGTGATATCACCGGAAAAGCTTGCGAACTCAGACGAGCTGTATGAATTTGTTATGGCTGAACAGTCCGCAAGAAACATTATCTACACAGAAAGCGTTAAAGTCGTCAAAAACGTGAGATAACCATCCAGACAGTTGAGACCAAATGTGTATCCAAATATCGTTTATCTCGGAATTAGCACTGAAACAGAAATGTATTATTGTTTCAGGTTCTTACTTTGGAGAATATTGCGATAGTGCTTCCGGGAAGGCTGTTCAAACCCGCTTTTGAAGAGGCAGGACTTGCTCCGAGGATGCTCTCAAGAACTCTTGAAGACGCCGGCACCATGACCTCCTCTCTTGTCCCGTGGAATTCGTGCGGCGCATATATGTCAGCGACTCTTGGCATAGCAACTTTGACAGGTGACGTCATTTGAGGATGCAGGAGTTGCTCCGTGCTCGTCCAGTATTCTTATAGGTTATGCCTGTGATATGCTGGATGAAGTCGAGGACGTTACTTACTATGTCACCGGACTTCCTGCGGAGCCCAAAGAGCCGTATAACTACAAACTTGTATTTTCGCCCGATGACCTTATCGAAGAATATGTCCGGCCTGCCCGAATAAAGAAAAACGGGAAAGTGATAACGATACCGGCACTCTCGGGATGCAAGACAATTAAATTTGACATTCCCGGGGTGGACCTTCCTGAGATGGAGGGCTTCTTTACAGACGGATCGAGAACACTTCTTGACACGATCCCCTGCCCAAATGTGACCGAGTACACGCTCAGGTACCCGGGGACTGCCGCAAGGATGGAATTTCTGAGGGAGATAGGCTTGTTTGATCTTGAACCGGTCGATATCAAAGGAACAAAGATAAAACCGAGGGATCTCTTTGCAGCTTTGGCATATCCCGCAATGGAGCTTGGACGTGAAGAAAATGAATTCACTTTCTATTATGTCGAAGTCACAGGGAAAAAAGGTTCTAAACGCGTCCAATATCAGTACAGCCTTTATGATGAGAAGGACATGAAGACACTATTCCCGTCGATGTCGAGAACGACAGGTTTTACATGTGTCATAACAAGGCGTCTCATTGCCGAGGGCATACTGAACATGCCTGGTGTCAATCCGCCCGAAGCAATAGGCAAGAATCATAAGGCTGTTGAAAGGTTTATAGAAGAAATGAAAATGCGCAATGTACATATCAATCAAAAAGTCGTGGACTTATAGCACGCCAGTCGCAGAAAAACAGCCTTGAGAGATCAAACAGATTTATTGGTTGAATAAGCAAAATAAATATGGGACTCTGTGAGATCGTAAGGTCTTACAGAGTCCATGTGCGCCTTACATCACCGGACGTTTTGTACTCCACCCCATCAGGACAGAATTCATTGATTTGTTCTTCCAATTTACTCATCTTTGGGTCAGTCAGACAGTTTCATACTTTATGATCGTCCATACTGAGACATCTTCGTTCGCAGAACAGCAAACAAGAATTTGTCAACTTAAATTATTATATTGGTTGACAAGATTTTTTTTTATTTTATACTTTCATGCTGGTTACTACACATGACTTGCGGAGGAAGATAAGAATGTCACAGTTGTCCTTCACCTGGAACACAAGAGATCTTGTCTTATGCGGCTTATTTTCGGCACTGATAGCAGCGGGGGCATTCATTAAAATTCCGATCCCTGTTGTATCCTTTACCCTTCAATTTTTATTTACTACATTAGCAGGACTTTTATTGGGTGCCAGACTCGGGGCACTTTCTGTAGCGATTTATCTGATGACAGGCCTGATCGGCCTGCCTGTCTTCGCTAACGGAGGCGGATTAAGCTACATCCTACAGCCCTCATTTGGATATCTTATAGGGTTTTGCCTAGGATCCTACGTTACGGGAACCATAGCCTCCATGAAAGGAAAGCTGTCATTCCAGAAACTTTTCGCTGCAGGAGCAGCAGGGCTGATGGTCGTTTACTTCATCGGAATGATCTACTACTACGTCATCGCTAATTTTTATATTGATCAGCCTATAGGTATCATGGCTCTTTTTCTGTATTGCTTCTTACTCCCGGTTCCCGGTGATCTTGTCATCTGTATAGTAAGTGCGATTGTCGCGAAACGAATGATACCGTCGCTTGGAGTGAAAGAGGTCAGATAGCATGGGTGTTGTCGAACGTCTAAAAAATATCGTAGTCCAGGGCGGCAGTATCAGCAGAAAAGAAGCTGTCGACTTATATAGATCTCCTCTGGATGAATTGCGTTTAACTGCCAATGACCTGCGCACACGTTTCTGCGGTAATTCATTTGATCTGTGCACCATAATCAACGGCAAGAGCGGAAGCTGTTCTGAAGACTGCAAATATTGCGCACAGTCTGTCCATTATTGCACAGATATTCACGAATATCCTCTTATGGAGGCAGGTACTGTTTTGAAAGAGGCCCTCTACAATGAAATAAGAGGCGTTCTGCGCTTTTCGATAGTCACATCCGGCCGAGATCTCAACGACCGAGAGGTTGATATGATAACTGAGATTTACAGCACTTTAAGTAAAAACTGCAGTATGTCTCTTTGTGCCTCACACGGTCTCCTAACTTTTGAACAGCTAAAAAAACTGAAGGCATCGGGGGTAAGCCGTTATCACAATAACCTTGAAACATCACGCAGATACTTTCCTGAAGTATGCACCACGCACAGTTATGAAGACAAGATCAGGACCATCAAAGACGCGTTCAAAGCGGGCCTTGATGTTTGCAGCGGAGGAATAATGGGACTGGGAGAGAGTGTAGAAGACAGGATAGATATGGCTATAGAACTTCGAAATCTGGGCATAAGGTCTATCCCTATTAACCTTTTGAATCCAATAAAAGGAACTCCGACAGAGGGCTTTCCTCCGATCACGGCAGGGGAAGCGGAACGGATCGTTGCTACATACCGTTTCATTCTTCCAGATGCATCGATCCGTATGGCAGGGGGACGCTCATTGCTAAAAGACAAAGGAAGCTCTCTTTTTCTTTCGGGAGCCAATGCGGCGATAACAGGAGACATGCTTACTACCAGTGGGACCGGAATTAGCGATGATATCAAGATGCTTAAAGGCCTTGGATTCGAGGTCCGGCGTCATGAGTAAGAGCATATTTATCTCAGGCACCGGAACAGATGTAGGTAAGACCTATGTATCGGGCCTTATTGTGAAAAAGCTTCGCGGATTAGGGATAAAAGCCGGCTATTATAAACCCGCATTGAGCGGTGCCGAGTACTTAAACGATAAGCTGATGCCGGGAGACTGTTTTCGTGTGGCGGAGAGAGCAGGGCTAGAGGTCGATCCGGACAGACTGACATCCTATATGTTCAGAACGCCTGCCTCTCCCCACCTGGCTGCATCGATCGAAGGCCGCACGATAGAACCTGATGTAATAGCAGGTGATTTCGCAAGATTCCGGAAAGAATATGAATATCTCACGGTCGAAGGCTGCGGGGGCATAGTATGCCCGTTTCGATGCGATGAAAAAACTGTTATGCAGACTGACATCATAAAACTGCTGGATCTGGATCTGCTCATCGTTGCCCCATCCGGACTCGGAACAATCAACAGTACGGTCACTGCAGTGTTTTACACTATGGAGACCGGCTTGCATGTCAGAGGGATCATTCTCAACAAGTATGACAATACTGACTTTATTCACAGAGACAATAAAAAAATGATCGAAGAAATAACAAAAGTTCCTCTTATAGCATGCATACACGACAATGCATCAGACATTGAGATAGATCCGGAACTGCTGTGCAGTTTATATAAGGAGGATCGATAGAATGGACCTTGCATTAAAAGACCTGAGACACATCTGGCACCCATGCTCTCAGATGAAAGACTATGAAGAGCTGTCGCCAATTGTCATTGACCATGCAAAAGGTCTCTATCTCTATGACATCCACGGCAATCGTTATGCGGATGTAGTAAGCTCATGGTGGTGCAATCTGCTCGGACACTGCAACGAAAGAATAAATAATGCCATAAAGGCTCAAGTCGACAGGCTGGAACATGTGATTTTCGCAAACTTCTCACACGTCCCCGCTATTGATCTGGCCGAGGCCCTCAGCGATATTGTCCCAGCTGGTTTGACAAGGTTCATGTTTACCGATAATGGCTCATCTGCGGTTGAAGCGGCAATGAAAATGAGCTTCCAGTATCATTATCAGACAGGTCTTCCAAAAAAGAAAAGGTTTATGGCCTTGAGCAATGCTTACCACGGAGAGACAATAGGCGCGCTCTCCGTGGGAGGGGTCGACCTGTATTCACAGATATACAAACCCATGCTGCTCGACATAATAAGGATCGAAGGTCCCGACTGCTGTTTCTGTCCCTTCGGAAAAGAACGCGGCAGCTGCAGCGCAGAGTGCTTTGGATCTGCAGAATCAGCGCTTGCAGAACATGCGGATAATGTTTGCGCCTTCATAGTTGAACCCCTTGTACAGGCTGCGGCTGGAATGAAGATATATCCGCCTGAATATCTGAGAAAACTTCGCACAGCCTGCGACAAATATAACGTACATCTCATCGCTGACGAAATAGCGACTGGCTTCGGAAGGACCGGAAAGATGTTTGCATTTGATCACGCAGGAATAAGTCCGGATATAATGTGCATCTCTAAAGGGCTCACAGGCGGCTACCTCCCTATGGCGATAGCTGTCACGACAGACAAAATATATGATGCGTTTTATGCTGATTACTCAGAAGGCAAGGCATTCATGCACAGCCATACATACAGCGGCAATCCCCTTGCATGCTCAGCTGCAAACGAGGTCCTTGCCGTCATGCGCGAGGAATCTATACTGGAGAGGGCAAACAATAATTCCGCCTATTTTACGCAATTGATCAATGAAAAATTAAGAGGCCACGATAACGTAAGAGAAGTTCGTTCAATAGGTCTGATAAACGCCATTGAACTTATGGAAGACAAAAATAACCGCAGGCATTTCGATCCAAAAAAGAGAATTGGCTATCAGATATACAAAAAAGCTCTTTCGAAGGGCCTCCTGCTCCGTCCTCTTGGCGATGTCATATACTTTAACCCTCCGCTGACGATCACCCGGCAGGAAATGGACAGTGTTACGGATTTGTGTAAAGAGTGCATTTGCGATGTACTTGGATAGAAGTATTGCCAACTCAGCATCTCCGACCCTGCTGTAAACAGGTCACCGATGGTACACAGCAGGGGTAACTTCATGCAACAGGATTTTCAGTCCAAGGTTCCTGAACAGGATCAGTTTTTTTGCATCCCCGCTGTGCCCCTTTTTTATAGATGATTGAAACAGTTGTTCTCTGTCGATAATATCTGCTATAATGATTGTCATTGAAAAGTCTGCTTAGTTGTTGCTGTTACTTGATTTGTGGTGATTTCAATTATACCGCTACAAGGGGTTTTCCCACTGCTTTTCAGTGCGTGATCCTATATGTTTTTTTCAAGATTTCGGCTGATTTTAAGGGTAGTAGTGTTCAGGTTAAATGGAAGATATTATGTGTACTGTCAAGCTTTTCTTAGTAGTGTTGCGCTAATTTAAGACGAAAGCAGTGTGGAGTGATATCGAAAAACGATGTCTTATTATGTGAATGCTGAAAAGATAAGCCTTAATGATTTGCAAAAAAGGATAGAGGAATCCGATTTGGTTCCCAGTCGTTCTTGTCTGCTGGAAAATATAAATGGATATTTTGCAAGATTAAAAGAGAAAGGATTTGTTACGTTCGCAGATTTGCGCAGTGCATTAATTAACGCAAAAAATATCCCCTCAGTTTCAGAAAAAACGGGAATACCATCCGAATATCTGACATTGCTCAGACGGGAAATAGAAAGCTATTTTCCAAAAGCGTTTCCAATTCAATCGTTCAACTGGCTCCCGAGAAAAGACCTTGAAAAACTGACAAGGCAAGGATACAAGAACACCGCTTTACTTTATGACGCGCTTAATCCTTCAGACAATAGAGAAAAAATTCAATCTTCTCTTGGGATCAACCGCCAAGTTATTGATGAGCTCTCCTGCCTTGTAAATCTTACTAGAATACAGTGGACTAACCCAACGGCGGCTAAAATGCTGTTATCTGCGGGATATTATGACGCACAGAGCGTGTCGGAAGCAGATGCAGACATAATGCACAACAAACTGAATGAAATAAACAAAGGTAATAATTACTTCAATGGTACAATTGGGCTCAGAGATATTAAACGATGGATTAAAGCCGCATCATATGTTTTTTAATACATCAATAAAAACTGAAATTGAAATTGTGCTGTTTATTCATCTCACTTGCCTTTTATAAATGATAATTCTCTATTAAGCACAAACAAGAAATGTTTTATCAATATGAGGTAAATAAATATATCATTATGGATGCACGTAATTTATTAACAAAAAAAACAATGTCGTTCGGTTTATATGATGCCATAAAATCAGCAAAGTAGATACACTGAAATATGTTAATATAATTAGAATGAATATAAAACAAAAAATGAGATAGAAAATTATACTATTTCACCTGAAGTTGTTTAATTTATTTTAATTTCACAATTAACCTTTAACTATTGAGGATCGAATGCGCAAAGGAGAGCCGATATGTTTGATTTTATGGAAAAACACATGAAACCCCCTCTTATATACGCTGAAAGCACCTCGATCTTTTGGAAAGACGAATATATTTCAAAAAAACTGCTGGAGATCCATCTGGACCCGAATGTGGAACTCGCAAGCAGAAAGCCTGATTTTATCGAACGTTCCCTCAATTGGATCAGTGAAACTGTCCCTGCTACTCAATACCCCAAACTGCTTGACATTGGCTGTGGGCCGGGAATTTACGCCGAAAAGTTTGCCAAGGCCGGCTACGAAGTCACGGGAGTGGACTTTTCAAAACGCTCGATCGAATACGCAAAAAACATTGCAGGAAAGCATAAACTCCCTATTACCTACATTTGCGACGATTATCTGAAAATGGAAATACAGACTTTTTTTGACTTTGTGACCCTGATATATTGCGACTATGGCGCCCTGTCAACAGAGAACAGGAAAGTTCTGATGAAAAAGGTGTATGACAGATTAAATCCCGGAGGAAAATTCCTGCTGGATGTCTGTTCTGCCAGGCAGTATGAATCCTTTGAAGAGAAGCAAACATGGGAAATGCAGGGTGGAGGGTTTTGGAGTGCGGAAAAATACTATTGTTTTAATTCCAACCGAAAGTATCAGGATCATACCACTTTAAACCGGTCGGTTGTAATAACGCAGGATGAAACCAGTATCTATAATATTTGGAATCATTGTTTTACAAAAGACAGCCTGATAACAGAGGCAGTGGAGGCTGGCTTCCGTACGCTCCAAATTTGCAGCGATGTCGCGGGAAAACCATATTCAGACGATTCAATGACAATAGCCGTTCTGCTTGAGAAATAGGATAACTACCTACACCAGCCCCAGATACTTCTCGAAGAAGGCCAGCAGCTTTTCTATGATGCCCTGCTTCTTTTCCGTGCGGGAGCCTCCGAACCTTGATACAGGGGGCATGATCTTGTCGATTGCCGTGCCGGTAGTTTTCAAAGTTCCGTCGCGCAGAGCGTTGGCAATGAAGCGCCTGGTCTCTTCCGGTTTTAACTTTTCTTCCTCTATCAGTGCGGAGATCTCTTCTTCCTTGCTTTCGTCAAGGAACGTGCGCCAGTCTTCGTCTACTTGTGACGAGACGTTTATCTGTTCAATGAAACGCTCTATAAGCTCTTTCTTGCTGCGTAGCTCAATGCTCGAATTGATGGCTTTGTCGATGGTCGTGAGGATGGTCTTGTCCTTGCAGTTGGACTGCTGGTATTTGGCTACAAGCATGAGGATGTAGTCGATATTTACCTCTATCTGCCGGATCAGTTCGATCTCGAAAACAATATCGTCGTTGATGTTTTCCTTGTCTGCTTCCGAGCCTTTCCTGAATTCCTGGTACATGTCTATATAAACGCTCTGATAGTCCTGGAAGTCTCTTTCTGAGAGTATTTCTTTTCCGGCAAAGTCATCAAAAGAGGTAAGAATGTTTCTCAACCTCAGGATTGCTCCATAAAGTCGGATAAATTCTTTCTGGGCTTCTTCCCCTACAATAGGTTGTCCCAGCGGAAACTGCTCTTCAAGTTCTTTGATCAGTTCCTCATAACCCGGCTTGTGCCCGTTGTCATCATAATAACCGCTGTAGTATTCGTCGAATGTCTTGAGCAGCACTATGCCCCCTGCGTCCTTGTTCCCAAAGAGGGCGATCGCTTTGTCCGTCTCATCCTTCAGGTCACGGAAGCAGACGATGTTCCCGAATGTCTTGACGCTGTTAAGGATGCGGTTTGTCCGTGAAAACGCCTGGATAAGTCCGTGCTGTCTCAGGTTCTTGTCTACCCATAAGGTGTTCAGAGTGGTTGCGTCAAATCCGGTCAGGAACATGTTTACTACGACCAGGATATCTATCTCCCTGTTTTTCATTCGCAGGGAAAGGTCTTTGTAGTAGTTTTGAAATTTATCCGAAGATGTATCGTAATTCGTGTTGAAAACGGCATTGTAATCCTTTATCGCCGAGTCAAGAAAATCCCTTGAACTCTGGTCCAGGTTCTCGATGTTGAAGTCTTCATCGGGCAGCAGGCCTTCGGGTTCTTCCTCGTTTGCGCTGAAGCTGAAGATCGTCGCCATGACAAGCTTGCGCTTTTTCGCCTCTGTCTGTTTCCTGAACTCAGCATAATACTTCATTGCCATCGGGATCGAAGCGGCCGCGAATATTGAGTTGAAGCCCGCCAGCCGTCTTGTCTCACGCTTTTCTATCCTGGCTCTTTTGTCATCTTTGTCCTGTTCTTCCCATTTCGCTGTAAAGGTGTAGAAGCTGCTTCGTTTCGTTTTCTGGTCAAAGTGATCCAGGACATACGAAACTATCTCGCTTATCCGCCTGGGGTCCGCCAGGGCTTTTTCACGGTCAATGGTATAAACTTTTTTGTCGTCTATATAGTCGGGCATCTTGATGGTATTTATGAAGTCTATCCTGAAGGGCAGGACATTGCTGTCGTTGATGGCATCCACGATAGTATATGTATGCAGCTTTTCTCCGAAGGCCTGCTCTGTCGTCCTTAGGAGCGGATCGCCTGCGGAACCTGCGTTTGAGGCAAATATGGGTGTTCCGGTAAAGCCGAATATATGGTAATTTTTGAAGCTCTTGACAATGCCTTGGTGCATGTCTCCGAACTGCGAACGGTGGCACTCGTCGAAGATCAGGACAACATGCTTTTTATAGACATCATGCTGCTTGTTTTTTCGTATAAAGATGTCCAGTTTCTGGATCGTAGTGACTATGATCTTGTATTCGTGCGGGCTTCCCTTTTCGTTCCTGTCCTCCAATTGTCTTTGGAGCACCCTTGTTGAAGTGTTGCCGTTTGCCGCTCCCTTTTCGAAACGGTCGTATTCCTTCATCGTCTGGTAATCCAGGTCCTTGCGGTCCACGACAAAGAGCACCTTGTCGACATAGGGCAGGAGCGACGCCAGCTGTGCCGTTTTGAAGCTTGTCAGGGTCTTGCCTGAGCCCGTTGTGTGCCATATATATCCCCCGGCATCTAGAGTTCCCATCTTTTTGTAGTTTGTCGATATCATTATGCGGGACAATATGCGTTCTGTAGCGGCTATCTGATATGGGCGCATTGCAAGCAGGAGTTCTTCAGAGGTGAATACACAATATTTTGTAAGGATGTTTAAGATGGTGTGTCTCGCGAAAAATGTACCTGTAAATCCCATAAGTTCGGGAATGGTCTTGTTGTTCGCATCTGCCCAGTAACTGGTGAATTCAAAACTGTTGCTCGTCTTCCTGCTCTTTTTTCTTTCTCTGCCCAGCTGCTCTTTTATGTGCGCGTTTCGGGTGGTATTGCTGTAATACTTCGTATGTGTCCCATTGGATATTACAAATATCTGAACATATTCATAGAGGCCGGATGAAGCCCAAAAGCTGTCCCGCTGGTAGCGGTTGATCTGGTTGAAGGCTTCCCTTATAGCCACTCCCCGCCTCTTAAGCTCGACATGCACGAGGGGAAGGCCGTTTACAAGGACGGTAACGTCGTATCTTGCTTCATGTTTCCCGCCCGGCTCTTCATACTGGTTGATGACCTGCAGACGGTTGTTGTGGATGTTCTTCTTGTCGAGAAGGTAGATGTTCTTGGTCGTGCCGTCATCCCTTTTGAGTATCTGGATGTGATCGTCCTGGATCTTTCGGGTCTTTTCAAAAATACCCTCGTTGGTGTTGGCGAGGCATTCTGCAAAAAATCTTTTCCATTCGCCTTCTGTAAAGGAATAGTTATTCAGCAGTTCAAGCTGTCTTTGCAGGTTCGCTGTCAGTTCGGCTTCATTGCCGATCTTCAGGTGTTCATAACCCTGTGATTCCAGGATACTGATGAATACCCGCTCAAGTTCCGCCTCACCCTGATATTTGGGAGACCTTACATAATTGGGCGTATACTCGGCAACGACTGTCGATTCATCCGTACTGGCGACAATATTATATTTGTTCAAGCCTTCGCCTCCCTGAAGGTCAATAGCTTGTCCCTGTAATATTCATATTGCTTGCGCCGAGCTTCGATTTCGGCAGGCAGACCGGTTGTAAGGTCGTTGCAGAGGGTGTCAAATCGGTCTAGAATGCAAACGATGCGCCGTTGTTCTTCAAGAGGTGGAACAGGGATAGGAAATTCTTTTACTGCCCTAGCATTTATGTTTGATTGAGAGCCTTGCCCCATTGCTTTAAGTTTCAGATACTGATTTGACAACCAATGAAATACATAACGATATGTTGCCTTCGTTTCATCAATTTGCAGATTGCAACATGCTTGATTTGTTGTAAGTGGTATTTTATTAATTCCTACTTTTGCCGCTGTGGCTCCGTACATAGCAACTATTACACAATTTTCTTTTATCCACTTGGCAGAAGAATTTTTTACCGCTTCATCTGTAATTTTTATCTCTGTATCATAAATATCAACAAAATCGACTTCTTGAGTTCTTAACCATGGAACATCTCCTCCATAGTATTCTTTTTGCGATGTGGAAGGTGTTCCACCCGAAGAAACTTTTTCGCAAAGATCCTCCAAGTTCATCCACAGTACATCAATATCTGATCGTCGATCAAAATCTAGGATAAATTTCCTATAATACTCATACTGCTTTTTTCTGGCTGTAAGCTCTGCTGTAAGCTCTGCTGTAAGCTCTGCTGTAAGCTCTGTGAAATTGTCCAGAATACGGACAATTTCACGCTGCACAGGAAGTGGGGGAAGGGGGATTCGAACTTTGTTCAATATGGCTTGTGTTAAACTTGGCACACCCCCAGCGGTATTAAGTCTTTCAATGTGTTGAGAGTGGAGAAAATAATAAACAAATTTTGGTTCAATAACTTCGCAATTGATCTCAGTATAAAAGATAGTATCTACTGTCCAGAATGGAACATCTATATAATACAACTTATCAATTGACCCTTTTCTTGGAATTAGTACTGACGGTTTATCGTATGCAAATTTATCAATATTTGCAATTACACCTCCGGAACCATAGACAGGAATGTTGCCTGCATTAAATTCCTTGTAGTCCTTACCGTTTTTAATTTTTAATACTTCGCATAGTTGTTTATACTCCACCCCATCCGGACAAAGCTCATTGATAAGTTCTTCCAGTTTACCCATCTGTTTCGTCCCTCTTCGCAAGGAGTCGTTTAACTTCCTTGTCAAAATCGGAAGTGATCTTTTGGGTCTTGTTGAATACTTCGTATTCTTTCTCCGCCTTTGCCGAGGCCAGCTTTTTTGAGACAGTTCCTTTATCCTTCAGGGTCTCATATTTTCTGAAGGCCAGAAATTCGTTGATACTTGCGGAGAATTCCTCCATCGTAAAGGTGTTCTCACGTTCGATCAGGTCTTCTATGTAGTCAAAATAGCCGGCAACGGTCCTTTCAAGCTGTCGGATCTGTTTTTCGCTCAGATAATTTTTTGCAACCATGACATCCGATTTAAGGATGCGGCCCTCAGGTGCATGTTTCCATGTAGTCAGTCCCATGTTTTCCTGATTGGAGTCAGCTCTGGAATAAACGATTTCTGCAGCGGTTTGTCCTATTATCGCATAGTGGAACTTGTTTTGCACCATGGCGTAGAAGTCCTGCGTCACCTGTGCGTTTTTGTCATAGTCGATGCTGCACTCGGCAAATATATCAGTGATCTGCTGCCAGATCCTCCGTTCGCTCGCACGGATGGAACGGACCCGTTCCAACAGTTCCCTGAAATAGTCTTTTCCGAAGGCTGTTTTACCCTGTTTCAGCCGTTCGTCATCCAGAGCAAATCCCTTTGTCATATACTCTTTCAGTACTCCGGTAGCCCAGATACGGAAGTGGGTAGCGCGCGCAGAGCTCACACGGTATCCCACAGAAATGATAGAATCAAGGTTATAAAGATCGACATTACGCTTGACTGTTCTTGCGCCCTCGGTTTGAACTATTTCCATTTTGGAAACAGTTGCATCCCTGTTTAATTCGCCCTCTTCGTAAATATTTTGCAAATGCTTTGATACTGCGGGAACATTTACATCAAACAATTCTGCCATTCCCTTTTGGGTCAGCCAGACAGTTTCATCCTTTATGATCGTGCTTACGGAGACATCTTGGTTCGCAGATCGGTAAACAAGAAACTGGAAGTCCCTGTTCATGCTCCTGCCTCAATTTCCACAATGATCCTGTCTATTTCATCCCGCAGGACCTGCTCCCGTGCCACGATTTCTTCTATTTCCGCATTGAGTTTGGTTATATCGATAACTTCCCGTGTGTCCTTCTGTTCCACATAGGTGGAGACAGAAAGGTTATAGTCCTGCTCTTCGATCTCGCTGTTGGGCACAAGCCTCGAAAAATGTTCAATGTCCTCTCTTGTCCTGAAGGCATCTATGATCCTGTCTATGTTGTCCTGCGTGAGCTTGTTGTTGTTCGTTACCTTGACGAACTCGTTTGACGCGTCTATGAAAAGCGTGCTGTTTTCCGGCTTTGATTTCTTGAGGACCATTATGCAGGTCGCTATGCTTGTCCCGTAAAAGAGGTTGCTGGGCAGCTGGATGACGCAGTCGACATAGTTGTTGTCGATAAGGTACTGCCGGATCTTCCTTTCTGCCCCGCCCCTGTACATAACTCCCGGAAAGCAGACTATGGCCGCCGTGCCGTTCGTGGCAAGCCATGAAAGGGAGTGCATTATGAACGCAAGGTCCGCCTTGGATTTTGGCGCAAGCACACCTGCAGGAGAGAAGCGCGGGTCGTTGATCAGTATGGGGTCGCTGTCGCCCTTCCAGTTGATCGAGTAAGGCGGATTGGAGACTATTGCCTCAAAAGGCTCGTCGTCCCAGTGAAGGGGGTCGGTGAGTGTGTCTCCAAGTCCAATATCGAATTTGTCATAATCGATGTCATGAAGGAACATATTTATTCGGCATAGGTTGTAGGTAGTTATGTTTATTTCCTGTCCGTAGAAGCCGAGACGGACTTTGTCCTTGCCAAGTATCTTTGCAAACTTAAGCAGCAGGGAGCCTGAACCGCAGGCCGGGTCATATACCTTGTTCACTTCTGTTTTCCCTACCAGTGCAATGCGTGTCAGAAGTTCGGAGACTTCCTGAGGCGTGTAGTATTCGCCGCCGCTCTTTCCTGCGTTGGAGGCGTACATCCCCATAAGGTATTCATAAGCATCCCCGAATGCGTCTATCGTATTATCCTTGTAATCCCCAAGCTTCATTTCTGCGATTGAATTCAGAAGCTTGACCATCTTTTCATTCCGTTTTGCCACGGAACTGCCAAGTTTGTTGCTGTTTACGTCTATGTCGTCAAAGAGTCCCTTGAAATCGTCCTCGCTGTCTGTTCCCTGCGCTGAGGATTCAATGTTGCTGAAGATGCGCTCCAGGGTCTCATTGAGGTTCTCATCGTCCTTCGCCTTGGCGCGGATATTTTCGAAAAGCTCGCTGGGCAGTATGAAGAAGCCTTTTGTCTTGACCAAATCTTCTCGGGCCTGTTCTGCTTCAATATCCGAGATCTTTGCATAGTCAAAATCTTTGTTTCCTGTTTCCCATTCTCCCCTATTTATGTAGACAGTCATGTTTTCTGAAATGTAGCGATAAAAGAGCATCCCCAGAACATATTGTTTAAAGTCCCATCCGTCTACGCTTCCTCTGAGGTCGTTGGCAATGCTCCATATAGTCCGGTGAAGCTCGGCACGTTCCTGTTCTTTTCTGTTGTCAGCCATTTTCTGCTTCCTCTCGCGATCTGAATAAATTATATGTTTTTATCAATATATGTGATGGCGGCAGAACTGTTCCAGACAGTTTCTGCAGATTATCTTTAAAGTTTTATCTATTGGCAGTTTGTAACATATAGTGAAATGGCAAGTAACAGCATCACAAAAAATTGTCTTCATAAATCGTATTTAATCGTACCATATATCTCAAAAAAGATTAACAATGTTTAATAATGATCACTGCTGTCCAAGATAGCTCAAATCTCAAAATGCCCTCCTGTAATAGCAAGGCTTTGTAACTCGTTTCTGGACACATTTAAAACCAGGTTGTACTTCATGGTTTACTTGTTATTTTCCTCTTGACCGCCTTTGGCTGTCCAATACCTCAGTTGAATATTAATTGTTGTTCCGGCACCGGCACCGCCGGCGGGGTTTCGTACGGTCTGTCCAGCCATTCCGGTAATGGCCTGTACGTAAAGAGATTCAGTCTTAACATCGCACTCATTATGGAGAACGACCATTTCATTTTTGAGAGATGGTGAAGCCATCTTATTATCAAAAGCG
>Ga0228535_1001730_pt1 | contig 28837 bp, 31 predicted proteins | sample SJ1metagenome_FD_168457 | JGI IMG/M metagenome (GOLD analysis project Ga0228535, IMG submission 168457) | Enriched culture of PCE-dechlorinating microbial communities from Ithaca, New York, USA - SJ1 | ecosystem: Engineered > Modeled > Simulated communities (microbial... > Unclassified | place...
ATCTGAGAACATCAACGCCGGCTCCTACAAACGCGAGAACGCTTGATCAAGGTCCTCAATCAGTGTCTGAGGGTCCTCCAGACCGATGTGCAGCCTGAGAACCGACGGATCCCCGTCTTTGGTTGCAAGGGGAGGGAATACCAGACTCTCGTACCCACCCCAACTTACGCCGATACGAAAGGCCGTCAATGAGTTTACAGCCTCTTCAATTCTTGACCTGTCTTTGGACTTCAGTTTCAGCGACAACAATCCTGAGCCTCCCTTCATTTGGGAGGAGGCGAGCTGGTAGTCGGGACTCTTGGGGTGCATCGGATAAAACACCTGTTGGACAGCAGGGTGGTCATACAGGTAATCACACACCTTCAGGGCGCTCTGATAGTGGTAGGGAAGCCGTACATGCAGGGTGCGCATCCCTCGTTGGATCAACCATGCTTGGAAGGGATCTGGGACATGACCGATCGGCAAAAACTCAGTTCTGACAATTTGCTCAACCAATGCATTGCTGCCGATTAAGACTCCTCCGATGATATCGCTGTGCCCTCCCAGATACTTGGATGCTGAGTGCACAACCAAGTCGATGCCCATGGCCAATGGATTCTGATACAGCGGTGTCGCCCACGTGTTGTCTACAATGGTGGTAATGCCGTTCTGCTTTGCAATCTTTGCGAGGGCAGGAAGATCCTGCACTCTCAAATAAAGGGTTCCAGGACTTTCCAAATACAACACCTTTGTATTGGGCTGGATTGCTTTCTCAACTTCATCCAGCTTGGTTGCATCCACAAACGTTGTGGTCACCCCGAAGCGTTTGAGATAGGTGTTGCTGATGTACTTCGCCCATGTGTAGGCATCACTGCTGCATACGATATGATCGCCTTGTCCAACACAGGAGAGAATGCTTGAGGCGATCGCCGCAACGCCTGCGGAGAAGAGCTTTGCCCGCTCGCCTCCCTCCAGGGCTGCGATGCGCTGTTCAACCAACTCGACGGTGGGATTGTTCCCACGGGAGTACAGATGAGTGGAAAGCTCATCAGACAGGGCTTTTCGCAACGCCTCTACGGTAGGAAAGGTAAACAACGATGTCTGATACAGCGGAGCCGCCACCGGACGTTCGATCTGGAGAAAATCATACGTATCATCAGTCACAATATCTGCAATTCGGTACATGGATGCTTCCTTCAACCCCGAATGGGTTCAAATACAATTTCATCGCCTTCGACTTCAACACAGATGACCTGGTCGAACTCATCTTTTTCACGTTCGGGGAGGGTGATGAGCCAGCTGCTGTCGCCCTCGCAGGTGACCCGCTCCTTCAGTGTAAGCGGTAGCCTGTCCCACAGCCGGTAGCAGACCAGCGGCTTATTGGCAATATTCAACAAATATGCCCGCCCCATCTCCTCGAAAATGTGGATGTACAACTTTCCGGGTTTGGCTGTGAAATATCCCCAATCAATGTCGTAGGGATACATCGGCATCCGCTTGGTGCCATAGATACTCTCACCGTTCTTGGTCATGAATGAGCCTACAGCCTTCAGTACGTCAACGCTCGGCTGTGGGACTTCACCGGTTCCGGTCGGTCCGATGTTGAGCAGGTAGTTACCCCCTCTGCTGACGATTTTAACCAACGAGCGGATAATCTGCTTGGGACTCTTCCATGCATGGTCGTTCTTGTTGTATCCCCAGCTGTTGTTGATGGTTGCCGGGACTTCAAAGGAAGCAGGATAAGGCAACAACGGGATGAAATTATCCCCGGTGGTCATGTAATCGCCAAGGCCATTGCCGATTCTCCCATTGATCAGGCAACTAGGTTGCAGGCCCTTGATGAGGTCCCTGAGCTCTTGTGATTGTTCCTTGGTCATATACATCGGAGTATCGAGCCAGATAAGGCCGATTGGACCATAGTTTGTCAATAGTTCGGTAAGCTGAGGGATGCACTTGTTTCTGAAATATTTCTCAAAATCCTTCCCATCAGGACCGATGCCGTCCTCGCATGCATCCTCATCGTCCCAGTCCTGGGCTTGCGAATAGTAGAGCCCGAAGACCAGATTATGCCGGTCGCAGGCTTCGCGTAGTTCACGTACGAAATCACGGTTGCTCGGTGTCGCTCTTTTGGAATTATACTGGGTTGCACGAGAGTCGAAGAGGGAGAAGCCATCATGGTGCTTGCTGGTAAACACCAGGTACTTCATGCCAGCCTCCTGGGCCAAGGAGGCTATGAACTCTGCATTGAAGTTTTTACCCTCAAACTGGCGGGCCAACTTTCGATACTCTTCAGCACTGATGGACAAATCGTGCATGATCCACTCTGCAATATTGTCTGTACTGGTTCCTTGGTATTCACCTGCAAGCAGTGAATACAGACCCCAGTGGATGAACATGCCGAATTTCCCGTCCATCCACCACAACGCTGATGGTTCCATACCTATGCGCCTCTCTTTTTACTGTATTTCTTTTTCCGCAAGATCGTTGAGTACTTCCAGATCGTAGCGGTAGATATATTCATGTGCAGCAACTGCATAGCTTGTTTGTCTTTGTTCCAAAGCCTTGACAATATCCATATGGAACGGGATGGTTTTCACCCAGATGTCCGAAACATTGCCCAAGATTTTTGTAAAACTGTTCAGTGAATCGATAAGGGAGAGCACCAGTTGGGTAAGTGTCGAGCTTCCCCCGCACTCAAGCAGAGCGATATGGAACTCCCGGTCCAACTGGACTGAAAATCTGCCTTCGTCCGCCATGGCGCAGAGCTGTTGGGCAATTCCCTTCAGATGCGCAATCTGCTGGTCACTCGCCCTTTCAACCGCTCTCTGGATTGCCAGTCGCTCAACCGATATCTTGATCTCCAATAAATCCTGATAGTTTACCCTTGCCAGCCTGAGTTGGATGGAATCGGCATTGACCTCGCGTCTGACAAAAGCGCCCTTGCCTACCAGCCGTTCAATGATGCCTGCCTCCTCGAGCTGGCAAAGTCCGAGGCGTACTGAATTGCGTCCTACCATCAATTCCTGGGCAAGCTGGCGCTCACCGGGCAGCTTGTCGCCGATCTTCAGACCGTTTCGGTAGATATAGCTGATGATCGCATCAGAGACCTTCTCATGCAGCAGATCCTTTGCAATGGGTTGTATCGGTTCCATCATACTCATGTCCTTACTCCTTGACTGCTCCAGCGGTAAGGCCTTCAACGACAAACTTCTGCATGAATGCAAACATGATTGCTGTAGGAAGAAGAGCACATACTCCACCGGCCATTAATACTCCCCATTTTACGTCATATTTGCCGATAAGTGACTTCAAACCTACAGGGATTGTCCATAAATCTGCAGTGTTTATGAATATCGTGCCTGCAATGAGTTCGTTCCAAGCACCGATGAAGGCAAAAACAAACACAGCGACAATTCCAGGAAACATGACCGGCAGAACGATGCGGACCAAGGTGGTCAATTTGGAACAGCCATCGACATAGGCAGCTTCTTCAAGCGTATACGGTATCCGTTCAAAAAAACTTCGCATCGTGATGACGCAGAACGGCAGGTTGGTGATCAGGTAGAAGAAGAACAAGCTGAGTCTGGTATTGATCATTCCCAACTTCGCGAAAATAACATACAACGGAATGATTACGAGAATACCGGGTATCATCTGGGTAACCAGGAAGAACAGGAGCATTGCATCCTTTCCCTTGAAGGTGTACCGGGCAAGACCATATCCTCCTAGAATTGAGAGCAGCGTGATGCACAATCCTGTTGAGACAGAGACGACAAGGCTGTTCGTGAGCATGCCCTTGTAATCATAAAGTTTGAAGAGCTGAACGTAGTTCTCGGTGGTGATTTCACGGGGAAAGTAAGTGATTTGTTGTGCATTGATAATCTCTGCATTGGTTTTGAACGAGGTGATGAACATCCAGTAGATCGGCAGGATGACCAGCAGAAGGAATACCAGAAGGATGACCGTTCTCCCGAAATTGCCCAAGTGGCGTTGCAAGGTATATGGTTTCATGAGAAGTTCCCCGCTTTGTTGTAGTTGGTCGCCTTGAGGAAGAGTGTCACATAGAGGATGAGGACCGTCATCAGCAGTACACCCAATGCAGAAGCCAGACCGAAATCGTAGCTGGCGAATGCCTTGGTATACATATAAGAGGGAAGGGTTTGTGAATAATTGGCCGGCCCTCCGTTGGTAATGACCACGATCAGGTCGAATGAATTAAAGATCCAAATGGTACGCAACAGAATCGTTATGATTACGGTAGGTTTGATGTAGGGGAGGGTAATCTTGGTGAATCTTCTGATCGGTCCGCAACCGTCTATGTAGGAAGCTTCATACACATCGGCTGGGATTGACTGCAAGGCGGCAAGAATCATGATTGCAAAGAAGGGGATCCCCATCCAAATCATTGCCATGATGACGACGGCCAGAGAGAAGCCCGGAGTTCCGAGCCAGGCAATCTTGCTGCCGATGAGGTGTAATTTCATCAAGAGGTCGTTGACCACGCCGTATTCGCCGTTGAAGGACCATCGGTGCATCAGACCGATGACGAAGGCTGAGAATGACCAGGGAAGGAAGACCAACGCCTGGTAGAGTCCCCTGAAAGGAAATTGTTTGTTCAAAGCCATCGCCAATGTCATTCCCAACAAGAATTGGCCTGAAACTGAGACCACAACATAGATGAATGAGTTCTTGATGATGAGCCAGATATCCGTCTCAGAAAACAGCTTCTGAAAGTTTTCCAACCCATTGAAGCGGATTTTCGACGGGGCAGTGAGCTTATAGTTCTGAAAGGCCATAATGAAGCTGTTGATCAATGGATAGCCAAACATCAGAAGCAACAACAGCATGGTGGGCAGAAGAAAAAGATACGGCTCTGCCTTGCGGCGTGCTGAAAGATTGCTGTAGGTCGTCGGGCGACCTTTGGTATGCCTTCGTATGAACATCATACCAAGGGCGCATGCCGCTGCAACCCCGATTATGTAGAGTGCCAAGATCCCCATAGTCTTCATCCTTTATCCATCAAGCGACGGTACTGCAGGAAACCCTGCAGTACCCTCTTCTTACTCCTGCTTACAGCAAACCCTTGGGCTGCTCGACTGCAGATCCGGGATTCTCGGCAAGATACGCTTTCATGCGCTTCTCCAGTTCATTGACAACATTGAACAAGGAAGTCTGTGCATCCTGTCTGCCCAACAGGTACTTCTGCATCTCTTCATGCATCATGCCTTGGTGCATATCTGTGTAATTGAACGGACCGAAAGCTACAGGAACCACCATGGCTGGATCGTTGAGCTGCTGCACAAAGGCTGCATACGGGCCGTTGGGGCCATAGAACGGGTCGTCACCGACAGCGGTCTTGATGGGAATCAAGCCTGTGAGCTTGCAGTACTCGATGTTGTTGTCGGGTCTGGTAAGGAACTCGATGAGCTTCCAAGCTGCATCCTTGTTCTTCGAGGAAGAGGAGATGGAGTAGGCGTAGGGGGAGTTGACTGTATTGTAAATCTTCCCATCCTTGTCGCTTCTCGGCATCGGCATAACCATCCACTGCTCATCCTTCATATTGGCAAGGGCGGTTGCAGTGACTTCACTATCATTGATGAGCGTACCGGTAAGTCCGCCGCAGAAGTTGTCCACCATCTCGACAAAGCCCCAGTTGATTGCATCCTTCGGTGCACAACCGTCGAGATAGAGCCCCATCCACTTCTTGTACGCATCAACGGCTTCCTGGTTCTTCATCAACGATGAACCGTCCGCTGCATAGGCCGAACCACCATTGAGGCTCTCGAGGTAGACAAACAAGGGATCGAAAGCCCCGCGTGAACCGCGGAACGAGGTGCCATACCGGTTCTTCGAGGGATCGGTAAGTTTGTAGACAGCATCGAAGTACTCTGCATAGGTCCAACCCTTCTTCATATCAAGATCGAGACCAACCTCTTTGGCCCAATCCTTGCGAACGAAGACGCCCTTGACCATCATCCCATCGGGGATGGTATAGATATTGCCGTACAGCTCCTGCTCCGCTTTCCACACAAGCTCGGTGACAGTTGAGGCATATTCGTCCTTGGTGGATCCGATATAATCGGACAAGGGGACGACCCATCCGGCTTCTGTGAATTGCCCAAGCCAACCTGCCCAGGTGGTCATGACATCCGGCAGCTGGTTTGAAGCACCGAGAACGGTAAGCTTGTTGGCTGCATCGTCCCAGGGCACACTTTCATACACTACGGAAATTCCGGTCTCCTGCTTGAATTTCTCGAATGTATTGGTGAAATACTCTTGGCGGGTCGGACTGGGGGATACGTCGATGAAGCGAAGTTTGGTTTCTTGCTTCTCGGCTGCTCCACCAGCAAAAGCGAACGTCATGATCGCCAGCATGGCAATCACCGAACACAGACGCAACTTGTTTCTCATAGAGGCCTCCTTTGGTTTTACTCCCTTACTAGGGATGGTGAACATAAGAAAACTGGATGGTCATAAAAAGAACCAGTTATTATGAATATATTGTCATAATTTGAACAAAACAAGAAAAATTGGTTCCATAGTAGAACCACTATAGATAATCGTATCATAGAATCTACGTCTGTCAACTGTAATCTTGTGACAATATCACCTACTTGGTATCCAAGATTCCCTCTCGAGGGTGATGATAAAAAAACCTGCCGAAATGGCAGGCTTCCTATTTGGGTGACGCTCTTGCTCAGTCGATGCCAAGCAACTCTTTGATCTGAAGCTTTGCCTGGGTCAGGATATTGGTGTACTGCTCATCAAGCTGGGAGAGTTGTTTGTCCAACAACTTCATGAACTCAGGGTCCTGTTCGGGCCTGAGTGTGAAGTTGGGACCATACTGCTTTCTCAACTGGGCCTCTTTCTGCTGCAGAGCAGGAGCATACTGTTGCTTCAACCGCTCGACCAGATCCTCCTGATTCTCCAGGTACTGGCTGAAAAAGCCTTCCAGTTGCCCGAGCAACTGTTCAAGCTGCTCGTTGCCCTCACCGAGAATCATACCCAGATCGAGTACCTTCGCAAAATTCTCCTTGAATGCAGCACTCCTGGGAAGTGCGAGATTGGACAGCATGGTGAGTGCCATACCCTCCTTGAATGCTTCCTTATCTTCAACAGGAACAGCGTCATACTGTTTCTTGGTACTTTCTTTTGTTGCATCTATATCGCTGAGGAAAGTGCCGGCCAATTGCCTGCCTTCCTTGACCTTGAGGTCCCGCTTGATTTTAACCGGGTCCACTTGGAGATTCTCAGCCTTTTCCAGTGCAAGTTCCCATGCAGATTTTATGATTGCCATACATCACTCCTCATTACTTTCCTAAAGATAGTGCAGTTCGCTGTCTTGGACAAGTCTTGGTTTGGTGATAGTCTCGAGCCATGGAACTGGAACTGGGCATCATCTATATTTTCGACCTGTTCGGAACTTTCATCTTCGCCGTCACCGGAGCCGTCAAAGGGGTGCGCTGCAAGCTCGACATCCTGGGCGTGGTGGTGTTTGCCTGCACCGTCGGCTGCGGAGGCGGAATGTTTCGGGATATGCTGATCGGGGCAACCCCGGTTGCCGCCTTGACCAACAGCGCCTATATTCTTACGTGTGTAGGGACGGGGCTTGCAGTGTTCTTTCTCGCCCCGAAATTTGTTGGCAAGTGGAGAGTCATCCTCTTTGCCGACTCTCTTGGGTTGGGTGTATTCACCGCCTTGGGCGTGGCCAAAGGAGCCATGTACGGCATAGGTCCGGTTGGGCAGGTGCTTTGTGGTGTCTTCTCGGCTGTTGGCGGTGGTGTGGTCAGGGACATCATGAGCCGCTCGGTCCCCACCGTCCTGACAAGCGACTTCTACGCCACCGCTTCATTGATCGGAGGCATCGTCTACCTGCTTCTGGAAATGACAGGTTTGGGAATGTTCGCAAAATTCCTGATCGCAAGCAGCACGGTGTTCATCATCCGCTTGATCGCAATCAAATACCATTTCCATCTGCCGGTGGCCGATACCGCCCTGCCGGTGGATGATTACTTGACCATGCAACACTGATTTGGAAGGAAGTACATGCATTCATATCCTCTTTATTACGAACAGCCTTATCAAAAAACTCATACAGCAACCATTGTCGACATCATCGATGGAAATCTGATTCTGGATGCAACCATCTGCTACCCCGAGGGGGGCGGGCAGAGTGGTGATATCGGCACAATTTCAGGTGTTCAACTATTGAACACGACCAAGGACGATGACCACACCATCCATCACCACGTCAAGCAGCAGGTGTTTCATATCGGCCAGCAGGTGAATATCGAACTGGATTGGCAGCATCGCTTCCATTTCATGCAGATGCACACAGCCCAGCATGTGGCCAGCGGCCTTCTCTTCACCCGGTTCGGCATCCAGACAGTGAGCGTCCATCAGGGTGAGCGCATCCTCACCATCGAAACCGATGCTGCATCAGTCGACCAGGAAATCTGTTTCGAGCTTGAGGATTTGGTGAATGCCGTGATCCGCGGCAATCATCCGGTGCACTATGAAGTACATACCCGGACCTCGGCACAGAGCCTCGGGCTGAGAAGGTCGATCAAGGTGGAGGGGGACGGAGTGCGCCTGGTTGTCGTCGAAGATGTCGACACGGTTGCCTGCGGAGGCCTCCACGTTGCCAACACCAGTGAGATCGAGTTGTTTCACTACTCAGGGCAGGAAAAAATCCGCGGACACATCCGCCTCATCTTCACCGTAGGGCAAATGGCCCGTCAGCAGATCCGAAAAGCACAAGATGCCGTCACCGAGCTGGGTGTGCTCTTCTCCGCCCCGCTGGAGGATCTGGTCGAGGTGGCGAAAGCCTCAGTCGCTCAGGCCGCTCAGACAAAAAGTGAGCTGAGAAGGGCCCAGCAGGCCATAGCATCCCTCCAGCTCTCCTCATTGGTTGCTCATGCCCCCCTGGTTGCATCGATACCGGTGGTCTATTGGAACGTCCCGCAAGACATTGATATGAAGGATGTCGCCCAAGCCTTCCCTGAGCATGAGGATTTGCTGCTTTTTGCAGCCAAGATGGTCGATGGAAGACTGCTTTGGCTGGTTGGCGTTCAAGGCAAAGCTTCAACTCTGTTTGACTTCAATACAAGAAAAAGCACCTTGCTTTCAGCCATAGAAGGAAAGGGAGGAGGCAAAGCCCCGCTCTTCCAAGGGTCTGCAAAGGCCGACAGTGCTGTCTTTTTTTCTACATGCAAGGATCTGATGCAATGACATTCCAAGAACGAGTGAAAGCACTCTTTGCCAAAGAGACCTACCTCAAAAGTGATGGGGCTCTCGATACCAGGAAGCTGCTCAAGCGCACCTTGGTTCTCATGCTCTTCATTTTTTTGCTCTACTACATCGGCTTTCAGTTCTATCAACGACTTGGGTGGGACAAGAACGCGGTGGTACAGCGGTTCATCACCGATTTCGGGGTGCCTGGGGTGGCTCTGTACGTCTACATCGTCGATCTCTTCGTGCTGCCTTTGTCGGTTGACCTGATGTGGCCTTTTGTCATGGATTGGCATCCGCTTCTGGCGATTGTTGTGATGGGAACGGCCTCGGTGGCCGGGGCCTTCTCAGCCTATCTGTTCGGCCGCCTGGTGGGTCTCATACCCCTCTTTCGGCGGTGGGTGCTCAGGCAGTCGGGCACGCATACCGAGCAGCTGATCACCAAGTACGGAATCTGGGCGATTGTCATCAGCGGCTTGACACCCTTGCCGTTCTCCACCATCTGTACGGTGGCAGGCATCGTGGAGCTCAAAGTCCACCTTGTCCTGCTCTCCATCACGATCCGCTATGTACGAATGGCGCTCTACTACCTGATTTTTGCAGGCCTGATCGTCATCGGCTGAGCACGTCCCTGATCTCCTCGATCACCTTGCGGGTGCGCTCCGGGCTGTCACCGATGTACTGGTTGGCATCGAGCAGGGCTTCGATGGCTTCCTTTTGAAGGTAGGCACGAATTGTTGCGTCCTCACAGAGCATCTGCTTGAGGGTGTTCGGCTTGCCGGCCTGCACCTCGGCCCAAGCGCACAGACTGTGTTCACGGATCAACTCATGCATCTCCTGCCGGTTCGCACCGTTCTTTCCGAGCTCCATGAGAAGCCGCTCGCTTGCAGCGAAAATGCCGTAGGAGGCGAGATTGCGTTCAATGCCTGCACGATGCACCTGCATGCCGTGCACCACCTTGATTGCGGTGCTGAGAATCTCATCAACCGACAAGAAGAGTTCGGGCAGCACGAGGCGGCGGTTGGCACTGTCGTCAAGGGTCCGCTCGAGCAGGGTGGATGCGGCATTCTGCCACAGTACGCTCTCCTGGGCTTCGACAAAACGACAGAGGCTGTCGATCTTCTCGCTGTTGATCGGGTTGCGCTTGAACGGCATGGCCGACGAGCCTACCTGCTTGGCCCCGAAAGGTTCGCTCCATTCTCCGATTGGAGGGCTTTGCAGCAGTCTGAAGTCTATGAAGAACTTATACAGGGTAGCACAGAGGGAAGAGAGGGCTTGTCCGATCCTGAGGTCCTGCTTGCGGGTGTACACCTGGGTTGCAGCAGTGTAGGCCTCAAGCCCCAGGTCCTTCATCACCATCGCCTCAAGCTGTGAGGCAGTGATGCCGGTACCCCGGAGCAATTCGGTATAGCTTGCACTGGTACCCACCGCCCCCTTCATGCCCTTGCCACGGATCGAGGCATGGACGCGAATCAGGTCCTGAAGATCCTCATTGAGGTCCTGCGCCGTCTGGGCAAGCCGATACCCAACGGTTGTGGGTTCCGCGGGCTGGATATGAGTGAAGGCCATGCAGGGTTGATCTGCATAGGCCTCCATGCGGGTGATGAATACTGCAAGCAGCGCCTTGACCTGGATGATGACCAGGTTCAGAGCCTCCTTGAGACGCATGGCATCCATATTATCCAGAATGTCCATGCTGGTGGCCCCGAGATGGATGACAGCCCCCCCTTTGGGGCACTGCTCAGCATAGGTCTTGATTTCAGCCATCAGGTCATGACCGATTTCAGCTTCTATCTCAGTTGCGCGTTCAATGTCGATAGTGTCCTGATTGGCGACCAGCTCATCAAGCTGCTCTGCCGACACCAAGTTCGCTTGAGACTGGGCCTTGGCCAAGGCCACCCAGATTCTCCTCAGTAATTTGCGCTTGTGCTCCTCACTGAAAACGGTTCGCATCTGCTGACTGCCGTAGCGCCAGCTGAAGGGGGAGAGATAGGTGTCATGGGTAAAGCTTTGCATTCAGACCTCCGCATACCCATGACTGTACTCCCTAACGCAAGTTCAGGTCAATTGACGTAACGGATCGTCTCCCATGCCTTGTTGTACATCTCAAGATTTGGTCCGAGGTCGTCTTTCAGCTCATAGTTCTCAAGCATCTCGACGGTGTAGAACGGAGTGGTGGTCCGATACTTCTCAGCCTCGGTATTGACTGATGCAGGGAAGTGGAATCGGTCGAGGAATTGGGCGTAGTTCTCCGGCTTGTGGATGTAGTTGATGAACTCAAGGGCAAGGTCGTAGTTCCTTGCTCCCTTGGGAATGCACATCGAGTCGAAGTACATCGGCCCGCCGTCGGCGGGGAGGAAGAAATCGACGTCCGCCCACTGGTTTTCAGGCAGCTCTTCGAAAATTGCTTCGGCATAGCCGTGGGAAACCCAATACTCGCCGGAGGCAAAGGCCTTGGCAAATCCCTCGGCATCGAATTTGACGAGATTCGGCTTCCACGTGTCATTGACAAGCTTTCTTGCTTCTTCAAGTTCGGCGGGGTTGGTTGTGTTGACCGAGTAACCCAGGTATGCCAAGGCATCACCGAGGACTTCGCGCATATCGTCCATCATGACCATGCGACCCTTGAGGCGTGTATCTGCGAAGATATTCCAAGTCTTCTCATACTCCTTGACCATTTTGGTATTGACTGCAATACCGCTGGCTCCGAGATAGTAGGGGACCGAGTACTCCATCTTCGGATCATAATAGGCCTTTGAGAGGGCAAAGTCTGTGATGTACTGGAGGTTGGGCATTTTGGAAGTGTCGATTTTCTCCAGCATGTTCAGGTTCTTCATGATCGAGACATAGTCACCCGAAGGGAAAATTACGTCATAGCCTGCATCACCGCTGGCCATGAGCTTGGCAAACATCTCCTCGTTGGAGGCGAAGTAGTCGAGTACCACGTCAACACCATACTCTTTCTCAAACGATTCAATGACCGAGTCGGGAGTATAGTAGGACCAGTTGTACACATACAGTTTTTTACTGCCGGTGGTATTTTTCTCAGTTGCTTTGGAACAACCGAGGAAGAGAAGAGAGCCCAGGACAACCAGGGCAAAAGCGAGGATGAGGTGCTTGGTGGTAGGTTTGCTCATGGCTAAACCTCCTGTACAATAGTGATGTCTGCCCGTCCAGGTCAACATACGCCATTCCCTGGATCGGTGATAGATGTGAAGCCTTGCCCGGCAAGGCCCAATGGATATTTCTAGGCTGGGGTGGCAAGGAGAAGATAAGATTGTGAACTGGTTGTGTAGTGCATCGGTATCTCCTTGGAATTCAGCCCCATAATTGGGTATTTCTGAAAGTAGGTCAATCACTTTGCCGGGCAAAACCAAAAATTGACACATTTTTTTCTTCAACGGCATCGCTTGTGAGCGTTGCATAAACAAGCTGAATCACCGATACTGGCTCTTCAAGAAGTATGTACACACAAACCTACTCCCAGGAGGTGGTTAACCTCCATACCCATAGCTTTTATTGCGGACACGGCAGCGGACAGGTGAGCGAATATGCCCAAGCGGCTGTAGACCAGGGTCTGGCATTGCTAGGCTTTACCGAGCACTGTCCTGTACCCGACTCCCGATGGTCCAGAACCCGGATGGCCTATGAGCAGATGGCTCTCTACGAGCAGGATGTAAAGGCGGTACAGCAGCAGAACCTGCTCACTATCCTTACCGGGTACGAATGCGACTACCTTGAGCAATACCAGGGATATTACGAAGAGCTGAAAACGAAAACCGATTACTTGATTTGCGCCATTCACGATCTCAGTTTTGACAGCAGGCGAGAGTACTCGGTGTTTTGGAACACCCTGACCAAGGAAGACCTCGGCCTGTACACCGACCTCTACTGCAAAGCCTTGCAGTCGGGGCTCTTCCTCTTCGGCGCACACCCTGATGTCTTTGCCTACAATTATCATACGTGGGATGAAGAGGCCGTGGCCTGTTCGAAGGCGATCATCGAGTGTGCCGCAAGTTCCGGTGTTGCCTTGGAGATCAACACCAACGGCATGCGCAAGCGCAAGGTGAAGACAGCGGACGGGGAACGCTATGCCTACCCGGTTCTTCCATTCTGGGAGCTGGCAAGCGAATATCCGGTACAGGTGGTCACCAACAGCGACGCCCATAAGCCGGCTGAAATCCGGGCCGGCCAGGACAAGGCCTTCGCATTGGCTGAACAGGTGGGGATCACCTATGCCTCATATGCGTTGGTGGATGGCAGGATTGCCCTACTCTAGAAGAAAAGGGACAGAGGGCAACGCCCCCTGCCGGGGTATACTACGGAAAAACATCTCCGTATTATACGAGGTTCTGTGATTTGAGGAACTCGGACGCAACTTGCTCAACGGCTTTCCCTTCCACATCGACAAGGTAGTTGAGCTCCGTCATCGTCTCATCGTCAAGCCTGCCTCCGAGCATGTTCAGGACATTTTTCAGCTCAGGATGCTTGTCCAGGACCTCCTTGCGCACGATCGGTGCTGCATGGTAGGGAGGGAAGAATCCCAGGTCGTCCTCGAGGATTTTCAGATTGTACTGCTTGATCGGGCCGTCGGTGGCGAAGGCATCGGTGACGTCCATGTCACCGCGTCCGATCGCCTGGTACTTGAGCGAGGCGTTGAGTTTCATCGGCTCTCCCTTGAACTGGAAGCCGTAGAGGTCTACCAAGCCGTCGAAACCGTCCCGTCGGTCGAAGAATTCATGTTCTGCACCGAATACCAGGTCAGGGGCATAGGGAATCAGGTCGCTGTAGGTTTCCACCCCATAGGTTTCATACACTTCAGGGGTGACAGCCAGGGTGTAGGTATTGTTCAGGCCAAACGGCTCGAGCCATACGATATCCCATCGCTTCAAAAACTCCTCGCTGACGATTCGATAGGACTCGTCGGGATCATTGACCACATCCATTTTCAGGTGGGCGGTCAGACCGGTGCCGGTATACTCCGGATACACGTCGATCTGGTCATTCTTGATCGCGTTGAAGTTGACAAACGTGCCGCCCAGATTGAGCTTGCGGTTCACCTTGAGGTCGGTATGGGCTTCCACCAGCTGGGAAAGCATTTCGGCGATGACGATGTTCTCTCCAAAGTCCTTTGACCCAATGGTTATGCTGTCGTTCTTGGCGCAGCCGGTGAAAACCAGGATTGCGGCCAAAGCCAGCGTCAGTACACTCATAATTTTGGTTCTTTTTGCATGCATATGTCTCAATACTCCTTACCGTGCGTGTTTTAGTAGTCGTTTTTCAGCTTTTCCCATGCCCCAATCGATAATGAGGGCTATGACGACAACCGGAATTGCTCCGAGCAGAATCCTGTCCATATTCCGTTGCTGGATTCCCCGGTAGATGATGTACCCCAAGCCGCCGCTGCCGATGAGAACACCCATCACGGCGATGGAGAGTGAGTTGACCAAAGCCACCTTCAGGCCGCCGAAGATCATGGGTATGGAGAGGGGGATTTCCACCCTCACCAACCGTTGCGTCCTGCTCATGCCCATGCCGCGTGCGGCATCGATGATGTGGGGAGGCAGCTCCGTCAGGGACGTATGGGTATTACGAATGATGGGAAGCAGTGCATACAGCACGAGGGCCACTATCATGGTAAGGTCCCCCAGTCCAAAGACGATCATCAACAGGGCCAATAAGGCCAGTGATGGGATGGTCTGGATGATCTCGGCAAGGCCGATGATGAAGCTCCCCAGTTTTCGTTTCCAATAGGAGAGGACCCCCAAGGCGATGCCGATGACCGATGCAAAGACCATCGCTATAGCTACTATGGTTATATGTTCTGCGATTGCGTTCATAAGTTCATTCATGCGTTCCTCCTGAGCCCGCGCGGGGTGAGAAGCTTTTGCAAGAAACCGATGAAGGCGCTGAATGCAAAAGCCAGGATTGCAGAGGGTATGGCACCGGCAAGGATGTAGTCGGTGTTGTAGGTGGCCAGACCAGTCCAGATCCAGTCTCCCAAGCCTCCTGCCCCTATCATGCCGGCCAAGGTTGCCCAGCTGACGATATAGACCGCCGAGATGCGGATTCCGCTGACAATTGCAGGGAGGGCGAGGGGAAGCTCCACCTTGAAGAGCACTTGGCTCTTGGTCATGCCGATTCCCTTTGCTGCATCCTTGTAGGCAGGTTGTACTTCAGTGATGCCGGTGTAGGTATTCCTGAGGATGGGCAGTATCGAGTAGATGGTCAGTACCGCCAAAGCCGGCAGGGTTCCGATTCCCATGAATATCAGGGCGAATCCCAACATGACCAGACCTGGGATTGTCTGTACGGTTCCTGCAAGGGCGAGGACCGGCTTGGCAGCTCTCTTGTGCCTGGTAAGCAGGACTCCCAAAGGTATGGCGATTGCCATTCCCAGGCCCACTGCAATGAGGACCAAGGCGATGTGTCGGCCGATGCTGGCAAGCATCGCTTCTGTGTTCTTGGAAAAAAAGGCTATCATTCTCATGCCGACAAGTCCCCCCAGAGCGCTTCTCCCATGGCCTTCGCCGTACTGGTCCTGGTTATGATTCCAGCCACAGTCCTGTTGTCGTTGAGCACAACCACATAGTTGGAAGTGGAGGAGAGCAGCTTGTCCAGCGCCTCCTTCGCATCGTCTTTGCGACCGACGGTCATGGTGTCGGGATTGATCAACTCCGCAATCGAGCGGCCGGCCCTTCCGCGTGTTTTGATATCCTCGATGGATACTGTTCCAAGATAGGTCTCATCATCATCGATGACTACCAGGCTGTTGATCTCGCGCTTGCTCATCATCTCGATGGATTCGAGCGTCTTGGTATTCTTATAGACCTTGTAGACCTTCTTCTTCATAAAGTCCTCTGCAAGCAGGATTGCAGCGGGACTTTCATGGCCCACATGTTTGCCCATGAAGCTTTTGATCACCGGGCTTGCCGGATGCTGGAGCATCTCCTCGGCACTGGCCATCTGTACAATCCTGCCCTTGTCCATGAAAATAATGGTGTCGGCGAGTCGAAGTGCCTCATCCATATCATGGGTGACAAAGACGATGGTCTTTTTCAGTTTCTTCTGGATCCGCTTCACTTCTTCCTGAAGCGAATCGCGGGTAACCGGGTCCAAGGCCCCAAAGGGTTCGTCCATCAGGACGATCGGCGGCGATGCCGCCAAGGCTCTGAGAACCCCGATGCGCTGTTGCTGTCCCCCTGAAAGTTCAGAAGGATATTTATGTGCGTTCTCCTCATAGGGCATATCAACCAAGGCAAGGAGGTCGTGGACGATTTTGTCGCACTCCTCTTTGGAGTAGCCCAACAGCTTGGGAACTACGCTGATGTTCTGGTGTACGGTCATGTTGGGGAACAAGCCTATTTGCTGAATGACATAGCCGATCTTTCGGCGCAGCTTTACAGCATCCTGCTTGGTCACGTCCTTGCCATCGATGAAGACCGTACCGGCTTTGGGTTCGATCAAACGGTTGATGGTCCGTAGTGTGGTGGTTTTACCGCATCCGCTGGGACCGATCAACACGACGAACTCTCCCGTTTTGATGGTAAAGCTCAAATCATGCAGAACGGTGTTTGGCCCGTATCGTTTGGTCACATTCCTAAATTCAATCATCGTGTTTCTCCTCGTATAACAGTGATGTCTTTTCTGTGCAAGTTAAGACAACCTAATAGTAATATATAAGTTGTCAGTTAGGCAACCCAAGGCAAAAAATAGTCTATTGGTCAGCCAAAAATTGCAAATGGACGCTCTGTTTGAGGATATTTGTGAATTTGGACAGCAAAATTGTTCACACCATCATGGTGTCAGTTTGCAAAAAAAAGTCCAGCCGGAGCTGGAACTTACACTGGCGATACGCGATTATTCGCCGCACTCGTCGTGATGGGCGTGCTCATGACAGATACTGCCGGTGCTGGCAAGAGATCCTGCAAGATACGCTTTCACCGCATCCTCGCTGTCCCCTCGCGCACCCAGAATAACCTCGATGTTATGCTCGTTGAAGATATCGACGGCACCGCCTCCCATGCCTCCGCTGATGATGGTGTTCACCCCCATCTCATGGAGGAAATTGGGAAGGAACCCCGGCCGATGGCCCGGGTTCGCAACGCTCTTGCTGCTCAAAATTTTGTCACCCTCCGTATCGAATACTTCAAAAGTCTCACAATGGCCGAAGTGGCCGCACACCATGTTGTTCTCACTTGCTACTGCTACTCTCAACATACATTACTCCCTTCTCTCCAATAATTTGCAGAGTTCAGGCATTTCTGAACCCTGATAGGTCTCGATTGCTCCTGCATCGCAGGCTTCACTGAGTTTCGGGTCGATTGCAAGTTTGGCCAAAACCTTCAACCCATGATCGCCGGCCACATGTTCCAAGTGGCTCTTACCGAAAATTTCGTACCGTTTGTGATTATCCGGACACTCGAAGTAAGAAAAGTTCTCTACCAATCCCAAGATGGGAACCTTCATTTTCGAGGCCATGTTCACAGCTTTCTCTACTACCATGCTTACCAGGTCCTGGGGACTGGTCACCATGACGATGCCATCAACAGGAAGGCTTTGGAAGACGGTCAAGGGAACATCGCCGGTTCCCGGCGGCATATCGACAAACAAGTAATCCAAGTGCTCCCAAGCAACATCCGTATAGAAGAGCTTGACGGTGTTTGCAATCAGGGGCCCTCTCCAAATGACCGGGTCGTTTTCATGCTCAAGCAACATATTGGTAGAGATGATTTTTATGCCGGTTTTACTGATGGCTGGTTCGATGCGTCCTTCTTCTCCCAAGGCTTTTTGGTGGATGCCGAACGCCTTGGGAATGGATGCACCGGTGACGTCGGCATCCAGAATCCCGACTAAATAACCTTTACGTCTCATTTGACAGGCGAGCAGGCTGGTGACCGACGATTTCCCAACCCCTCCTTTCCCGCTGACGACAGCGATGACATGGTCGATGATACTGCCGGTCTTCGAATATGCCCTCATATCATTGGTTGCATTCTGATTCATGCCTGTCCTCCTTGCCCAATTGTAGAATATCACCTCCGGCGAGGTAATGAATCCAATCACCCATCAAACGCTCAAGGGCGAGGAAGTTTTCCTCTCCTGTGCAGTGACAGGTATAGTAAACGGCTTTGCTTGCAAGTAGTTTCTTGGCGATATGCTCAAGCACCTGAGGTGCCTCCGGCTCGCCGGTGCGGTGGTTGTAGAGATGGAAGCCACCGATGACATGGGTGGGGTATAGCCCCCAATGCTCATGATAGGCTTCCACAATATTGAGTATGCCACGATGCGAGCATCCACTTACCAGCAAACGAACATCACCTTCCATGATGGCAAGGTATTGCTCATGGGTGAAATTGTCCACCTTGTACGTCTCTTCTTCCTTCCTGTATAAGCTCTTGTTGCCTGAAGGGATGGAGTCGGTTCCCTCCACCTTGGAAAACAAGGTGATACCGCCGCTGATCGGGGTATACGCCGAGGTGAAGATGAGCCGATTGCTGGTAATGAGTGATTGGTCTACTCCGATATAGTGGTATTCACCGGGATTGCGTTCGCTGTAATACGGGCCGAACGCATCCTTTCGGACATACAGTGGAGCATGCTTGTTCATTGCGAAGAATGTTTTCAGCCCCCCGCTGTGGTCGTAATGGCCGTGGGAGAGGACTGCTGCATCGACGGATGTAAGATCAACACCCAGAATTTCTGCATTGCGGGCAAATACGTCACTTGCACCCGTATCGAAAAGGATGGTTCTGCCTGCCGCTTCGATGAAAAGGCTCAAACCATGCTCATACCCGAGATTGCTGCATTTTGTGGTATTTTCTACCAATGTAGTGATTTTCATAGTCGTACCTGCTCCTTCCATACTTGGAGAGTCTTCTCATAGATTCGCTTGATCGCCTGTGATGCCGGAGTATTCAGACATGCCAGATTCTCGCCTCCATTCAATGATGTTACAACCTGCTTGTCATAGGGAATCTTTCCCAGGAAAGGAATCCCTTCCTTGAAACAGAATACCTCGATTTCCCCGCAGATCGTTGGATTTATATCATACTTATTCACAACCACTGCAACCGGGACCTGCAGCTGTCTCGCACTGGTGATGACCCGTTTCAGATCGGAGAAAGCACTCACTGAAGGCTCGCTGACCATGAGGGCTAGATCAACACCAGAAAGCGATGCAATGACCGGGCACCCGATCCCTGGACTTCCGTCAAGGATTGCCACTTCGGTTTCCGGGATGTTTTCCTTGAGCTGTTTTTTCACTTCGCTTACCAATTTCCCGGTGGTTCCACTCCCCATGGTCAAGGTGGCTGTCGAAAAACGCTCTTCTTTCCGTTCATACAGCTTCAAGTCGCCTACCTTGACAGGTCGGGTGTGGATTGCATCAGCCCGACAGACATGGAGGCAATACGTACAGCCTTCACAGGCGATCGGGTCGATTTGATAGGTTGGACCGGGTATGACCGCATCAAAGCGACATACTTCAAAACAACGGTTGCAGCCAGTACACAGCGTGCCGTCGATCTCAGCCTTAGGCAATCCAAAGTAGTCGGACTTCCTCTCTGTTTCAAAGCTGCCCATGACCAGATGGAGATTTGGTGCATCAACATCGCAGTCTGCATAGGCTTTGGCATGGGAGAGGGCGATGAAGGTACTGGCAACAGTGGTTTTTCCGGTCCCTCCCTTACCGCTGAGGATAAGAATCTGATGCATCTTTCACCTCCTGCAGCAATGAAGAAAAATAGGAGCGATAGTGTTCGTTCTCACGGCTTGCCACCAAAGCCTCACTGGTAAGATGCGCCAATTCCTTATCATAGGGCAAAGATCCCAGAATCCTCACATTGTGTGTTTTCGCATACTCTTCTGATGGGTTCTCCCCATCCTGCGTCTTGTTCAATAGAACTGCACACGGTTTATCCATGAGCATAACGAGTTCATGGACCATGGCAAGATTGTGTGAGCCGAACTTGGTGGGCTCGGCAACCAACAGGCAGAAATCTGCATGCGAGACGGTCTCCGTCACCAGGCAGCCGCTGCCGGGAGGGCTGTCCAAGATTGTAAGACCGGTCTGTTTCTCTCTCATCAAGGCTTTGATGAGCGGGACGGCCGAGCTCTCCCCGATTCTCATTTCTGCTGAAAGAAATGAGACAGAACCGCTGCTTCCTTTGCGGACCACCCCCAAGGGTTTCTGAACTTCTTTCAATGCATGCTGAGGACAGAGACTCATGCACAAGCCGCAGCTGTGGCAGATTTCCTCAAAGATTAGAAGCTGTTTCCCGATAACCGCCAGAGCATTGAAGGCACAAGCCTTGCTGCAGATTCGGCACCCGTCACAGAGCTTTTGGTCGACCTTGGGCTTGCCGACCGTAATGACTTGTTCAGATACAGAGGATGGCTTGAGAAACAGATGGCCGTTAGGTTCTTCCACATCGCAATCTATGTAGGTTGCCTGGTCTGCAACAGCAGCGAGGTTGACACTGACCAAGGTCTTGCCGGTCCCGCCTTTGCCGCTCAGCACTGCAATGGTGCGATCAGTGGGCATGATGGAATCCTGCATGGATGGCGTCCAATTCAGCAAGCTTGTTCTCCTGCATCGCATTTATATTGTCCGCTATGCTGAGGTTCAAAGCCTTAAGCAGGGTCACATTTGCCGCATGCAGTACTTTTGCAGCATTCTCTCCCAATCGGAAGGTGATAAGCGTTGTGATTTTTGCGTCCACCAAATCCTGAGCCGCCTGTATGCCGGCTCCTCCCGGACTCTGGGCTGCTTCATTTGCTATGAAGCTGCTTTTTTGCTTTTCGGTATCAAAAATACAATAATAGGGTGCTCTTCCAAAGGATACACACAAAGGGCTATCCAATTTCTGTTCTTCTGCCGGTACTGCTACAATCATAGTTGACTCTCTCCTTCCTCATTGCCCATTCTTTGACGCCATCGGCATCCTCTGCCGCCTCTTCCAAATCCAGGGCCGTTATGGTCGTGGAGGCGATACTCGCCTCCTTCAATAAACAATGGTCTGCCATCCACCAAGGAAGCAGCCAGTTTCTTCCTTGCACTATCGTACATTCCCTGCACGGTGGTCCTGGCTACTTCCATCTCTTCAGAGCACTCCTGCTGGGTCATGCCCTCATGGTCGATGAGTCGAATGGTTTCGTACTCATCCACGGTCATGACCACCGGCTGCAAACCCTCCAGGGACGGGCCGAGCGGCCCGAACCTGGAGTTGGAGGGAAGCGAACAGACACTTCGCCATTTGCGCGGTCTACTCATGACTTTTCCGATTGCCCAAGCAATGAGTCAACATGTTTCAACTCCTCTTGAAGCATCTGTTTTCTCTCTGCGAGGGTGATGGGGGAGGCTGGAGCTCCATAGGGGCCGAATCCCCAACCGCAGCCTCTGCCAAAGCGTCTTCCCATTCCATACCCAATTGTAGAGTAATTGGTGCAATTACCCATACCTCTTCCTGTCATCGGACCGAATCCGGCAGGTCCTGTTCCATCTCTTCGTGGCATATCGTGCCTCCTTGTAATAAGTTATTATTGACATATGTCAGTAACTATCTCTACAATACTCTTGTTTCCGGCATATGTCAATAACATATCAGAAATTTTTTCCTTTTTTTGGAAACCGGAAAGCCTATACGGGAAGAAGTAGGCACTAGCTGCATTTCTCTGAATTGCAAAGTATCGCACAAGGAAGGTATGCAACAGTGTCGCTATCAGTACGGTTGAAGAATGAAGAGGTCGAGCTCGCCAAACGGTATGTAGAAGTAAAAGTTTGCGTATTGCCGACCTTGTTCATCGATCGAGGCTTGAGCGCATCGAAGATGAGATTGAGTTGGAACTTGGTTTGCAATGAGATACCTCGTAGAGTTCCAGCAATGACCGTGAAACATTGAAAAATGGATAAGCATATCAGACTGATGATTGGGCCTCGGATTAGGAAGGTTCCTCAAATCTGTATCAACACGGTAAAAGCCTGGCCGCTGATCGAAGTGGTCAATGGCGGTATCGAATAGGGGACTATCGACTGATAGCTGAAATTTTAAGTGATTGTGTGGTGATTCTTATTCTTCATGCAGGTCACCGCAAAGATGTTTATACACAGTCGATGATGCTCTCAGCGGACGTTGCTGTTGTATGAATCGGCGATCCTTGGCAGATAGTGATCATGATTGACGAACAGCTGACTAATCAGTATGCCCAATCCAGCGATGTTCACCCCAAGGCCTGCCACCCCTGTCCAGGCTGCCCACGTCGGTGTCGTGGGAGGGTCGACAGAATCGTTCATGAGAAAGAGGGGGGTGAGCATCATGGTCAGCCCTGCAAGCTCGGTAAGCAGGCCGGTCTGCATCCAAGTACTCTGCTTCTTCATTGCTCGCTCAAGCTCTGTGATCAAGCCTCTGGTCTGCTCATCCAACTCTTGAGTTTTCAGAAGGTCGAAGAACTGTAAAACCTCGCTTTCCCTTCCCCAGCCGGTTTCCATCGTATAGGTTTGGCCTTTGTAGGTATACCTTGGTGGTACCTCATAGGCTCCACCCGTTTTTCCGGGGTGGTAGATGATTCTATTCCAATCGACTGCTATCAGGCTCTCCACATCGATGTTGGTTCGCGTGATCAGGATTTCATCCGGTGCATAGACACGTTGGTTCCCTTGCAGATCTTCAAACAACAGCATCTTGCCCTCCTCGTAGATGATGAGGCGGCCGGTATGCATCGTACCGTCGTTGAGAACTACAAGGTCGGCTGCCCACAACGCAGAGAAGGAGAGCAGCAAACAAAACAGGAATCGTTTCATATGAGTACCTATGCAAAATAGAGGCCCACCGTATCCGGCAGGCCTCGCTTGTTTTTTAGAGAATGATTATCTGGTCTCGCTCGGGACCGACGGAGATGTACTTGATCGGGCATCCAACCAACTCACCCAGGCGCTTGCAGTAAGCTTGGGCTTTCTCGGGCAGGTCTTCCCACTTTCTTGCTTCCGTGGTGGGCGTCATCCAGCCGTCAAACTCCTCGTAAATCGGCTGGGCGATTTCCTGAAGGGCGGTTTCCGGCAGATGGGTGATGACCTCTCCGTTGACCCGGTAGGCGGTGCATACCTTGATCTTCTCAAACGTATCGAGCACATCGAGCTTGGTAAGGGCGAGGGAGGTGAAGCCGTTGATCCAGCACGAGTAATCTACAGCCACTGCATCGAACCAGCCGCAGCGGCGGGGTCTGCCGGTGGTCGCTCCATACTCACCCCCGATGGCCCTCAGTTTCTCGGCAGTCTCGTCGTTCAGTTCGGTCATGAAAGGTCCGCCTCCGACACTGGTGGAGTAGACTTTCGTTACGCCGATGACCTGGTCGATACGCCGTGGGCCCAACCCGCTTCCCACTGCTGCTCCTCCGCTGGTGGGGCTGCTGCTGGTGGTGTAGGGGTAGATGCCCCAGTCCAAATCGCGCATGACACCCAGCTGGCCTTCCAAGAGGATGCTTTTGTTTTCCTCATAGGCTTGGCGGACAACCCTCAGGCTGTCGATGATCATATGACCAAAGCGGTCCTTCCATTTGGCGCAGAGGGCCATCAACTCGTCGACGGTGTATTCAGGAAGCCCGAAATAAGCCAGTTCCCGATTCTTTTGAGGCAAGGCCATCTCAATGCGGTTTCTCAGGCGGTCGAAATCCAGCAGGTCGGCGGCGCGGATACCCGAACGGGATGCCTTGTCGCTGTAGCACGGACCGATGCCCCGCTTGGTGGTGCCTATTTGCATCTTTTCGCTCTTCGAACCCTCCTGGGCTCCATCAAGGGCGCGATGATAAGGCATGATCAGGTGGGCCCGCACATCGATGAAGAGGTTGTTCACCTCCAAACCCTTTTGTGCAATGCTGTCCAGCTCCTCAGCCATGGTCTCAAAGTTCACCACGGTACCGGCACCGATGATGTTCATGGTCTCGGGATTGAAAATACCGGAGGGAATGATATGGAGGGCGAACTTGCCCATCTTGTTGATGACGGTATGCCCGGCATTGTCGCCTCCCTGGTAGCGGATCACCAAGTCGGAGTGTACCGCAAGGTAGTCGACAATTCGTCCTTTGCCCTCATCGCCCCACTGTGCTCCCACAATCGAAGTAACGTTGCTCATCAATACAACTCCTTGCCGTCTTTGGCCAGATCTTGCAGCATCTGAACCTCTTTTTGGGTATGGTCCTCAATATCCTCGGCATCCCAAGGATACTTGATCCACAAATCTGCAAGCTCCATACCTGCAAAATACCTCTTTATTTCTGACGGAAATTCCACATCCTTGGTCTTAAGCTTGTTGTGCAGGACCAAAACAGCGATTTCTTCCGGTTTGAACTTCAACAGTTCTCCGACGCAGTAGGCCAAAGTGGCTCGGGTGTCGTCGACCTCATCAATCAAGAGGACTTTCTTGCCCACCAACTGAGTCTGCACCTCATCGATCCACTGGATTTTGGTCGGGTGGTCCTTGTGCTTCTTGTCAATGCCATAGTAGGAGATTCCTACAGCGTAAATCGGGCGGTTGATGAAGGTTTTCATAATCCTTGCGGGGATGAAGCCGCCGCTTCCGATTGCAACGATTACATCGGGATCGTAGCCGGATTCCATCAACTCGAATGAGAGCTTCTTGACCAGCTTGTGTACCGAATTGTAACTGACGTAGAATTTTTCATCGTCCATCTCTTGCTCCTCAGGCTTGTGGATACATCTCGGCGATGTAGGGAAGGGTTCTATGCTTTTCATTGTAATCCAGGCCGTAGCCGACGACCCAGACATCTGGGATGGTGAATCCGATGTAATCGATGTCCACTGGAACCACGTGACGGTCGGGCTTGTCCAAAAGGACTGCGGTGCGCACCGACTTTGGATTGCGGGTCTTGAAGCTTCGGATCAGGTAGTCGAGGGTGTTGCCGCTGTCCAGGATGTCCTCGATGATCAAGACATGCTTGTCTTCCATGTTCTCCCGGGTATCCATCAACAGCCTGACGTTGCCGCTGTGGTCTCCCTGATAGGAAGAAAGTGCGATGAAGTCGACGACATGGTCGACATTCAGTTTTCGGGCGAGGTCGGCGATGAAAATGAAGGAGCCCTTGAGTACTCCCACGAGGATCAACGTGCCTTCGCTGCCTTTGTAATCGGCACTGATTTGCCGGGCAAGCTCATCAACCCTGCGGTTGATCGTGTCTGCATCAATGAGAACACGGGCGAGATCCTCTGTCAAAGCAGGGATCGCGAGAGAATCTTTCATGGGGCCTCCTCAACGCAACAGATTTCTGTTGGAACATGTTCTGTATGCTGTAGGAATATACGAAAAATAGGGCAGTGTCAATGTTGGGCAGGTCGGCATCAAGCTCCTTCATTTGAAGAATTTTTGCTACTTGACCACACTCTTGGTGCAATACTACACTGAAAGTAGTGAAAAGGAGGCCCATCATGTATGTTGACGTTCCCATTGAACTTCTGCAAATGAATCCCTTTACTGCGATCGGGACCGACGGGTTTCTTATCACTGCAGGTACTTCCGAAAAGTACAACACCATGGTTGCCTCCTGGGGGTCGATGGGAGTCCTGTGGGGAAGAAACATCCTTACCTTGTATGTAAGACAGAGCAGGTACACCCATCAATTCCTTGAGCAGAACGAAGGGTTCACGGTCTCATTCTTTCCCCCGGAGATGAAGGAACGGTTGCTCTGGTGCGGTCGGCACAGTGGTCGTGACCACGACAAGATTGCTGAAACCGGCTTGAAAATCAGCTGTTTGAGAGGGCCGAATGGTGATGAACGTGTAACCTTCAAGCAGGCTTCGTTGGTTTTCTCTTGTACGAAAGCTGCTGTATTGCCTCTTGTCAAAGAGTCGTTTCTGCTTCCGGAAATTGAATCGTTCTATCAGGACGGTGACTTCCATACGATATATATCGGTTTTATTGACAGTATTCTTTCCAACCAATAGGATGGAAAGACAATCATAGAAGGCCACAAACCTGAGATGGCTTGGAAAGGCAGGACTGCATATCCTGCCGGGGAGCATGCATGGATTTTTCAAAAGAACAGGCGCAGTCTGCGCTCTCGATGATGGTGCGTTCACGCCGTTTCGAGGAGTGTATCGATGAATTCTTCAAGCGCAAGGAGATGCACGGGACGACCCATCTGTCCATCGGACAGGAGGCGTGCCAAGCCGGCCTCTCCTTGGCCCTCGACCAGGGTGATTGGATAGTTCCGACCCATCGATGTCACGGACACACCATTGCCCGGGGAACCAACGAGCGGAAGTTGTTCAGCGAGATGTTCGGCTCGGCCGACGGTGTCTGCAAAGGGCTTGGCGGCTCGATGCACATGACCGATGTGCAGACTTGGAACGCAGGTTCTTCAGCAGTAGTGGGCAGCGGGGTGAACCTGGCAGCCGGGCTTGCATTCGCCTTGAAAATGCAGAAAAGCAGGGCGATCAGTGTAGCAATATTTGGAGACGGTGCTACAAGCCGGGGCTCGTTGCACGAGAGCATGAACCTAGCTTCGGTGTGGTCGCTTCCTGTCCTGTTCTACTGTGAAAACAATGAGTACGGCATGAGCGCCGCAGCCAGCCGCATGATTTCCACCTCTTCCATCGCAAGCCGCGCCGACTCGTACTCCATCAAGCATGAAACAGTGGACGGCAATGATGTCGAGGCTGTGTATGCGGCAGCCGCCAAGGCTGTGAACTACATCCGTACTACCGGCAAACCCTTTTTTTTGGAAGTGAAGACCTATCGGTGTTGCGGACACTCAAAGAGCGATCCCTGCATCTACCGCAGCCGGGAGGAAGAGGCTGCCTGGAGTGAACGCGATCCCATCTTTCTTTTCTCCCGCAGGATGGTCGACAGCGGTCTCTTTACCGAGGAGGATGTCTCCCGCCTCATTCTGGAGGCGCGCAAGCATATTGATGAGGCCGCCTTGGATGCAACTGCAATCCGGGACCAACGCATCAGCCTCGATCAGGCAATGGAGTACATCTTCGCCCCGGAGGAGGAAGAAGTCTACAGAGTCTGCCAAACAACAACGAGGATGAGCTACCGCGAGGCTATACGTCAAGCGCTGGACGAGGAGATGAGCCGGGACAAAGCGGTGCACCTCATCGGGGAGGACATCGCCTTGTACGGCGGCTGTTTCAAGGTGACCGGAGACCTGTATGCAAAGCATGAGGCGCAGATACACGAAACCCCGGTCAGCGAGGAAGGATTCACCGGCCTTGCCGTCGGGGCCTCCATGCTTGGGCTCAGACCGGTTGTGGAGATCATGTATGGGGATTTTTCCACCCTTGCAAGCGATCCGATCATCAATCATGCTGCCAAAATCCGGTTCATGAGCGCAGGTCAGTTATCGGCTCCGATGGTGCTTCGTGCGCCGATTGGCAGCGGCACCGGACACGGGGCGCAGCATACCCAGTGCCTGGAGGCGATGTTCGCCAACATCCCCGGCTTGATCATTGTCGCACCTTCTTGTCCCGGAGATGCAAAAGCCCTGCTCAAGAGTGCAATAAGAAGCAACAATCCGGTGCTGTATTTTGAGCATAAGCACCTCTACAACAACCTGGGTCCGGTAGGGGATGAGCAGTATCTGCTTCCCATCGGCAAAGCCATCATAAAAAAGCGCGGCAAGGATGTCACCATTGTCTCCTACAGTCATGCAGTCACCACCTGCCTGGATGCTGCAGCCCGACTGAGTCTGCAGGATGAGATCGATGTGGAAGTCATCGACTTGGCCACGCTAAAGCCGATGGACACCCAAACGATTCTTCGTTCGGTAAAAAAGACCGGCCGGCTCTTGGTGGTTCATGACAGTCCCGAATATGGCGGGTATGGTGCAGAGGTCATCGCCTGCGTAGCCGGTGACAGCGAAGCCCTCTCCGGTTTGCATGTGACGCCGAAGCGGCTGTGCGGCAAGGAGAGTCCCATTCCGTTTGCACCGGAGTTGGAATGTGAGGTAATTCCTTCCACTGAAGCGGTCATGCAGGCGGTTCGTTCTCTTTTCGAGGTTGTATAGCCTTTCCTTTTTTTTCTGTAGACGCTAGAATACAAGGCACTTGCGCCACGCATGGGCGTGGCGTGCATCTACAGGAGTAAGAACAGCATGGATATCGATGTAAAGAACCTGCATCCACTGGAAGTCCGCCTGCTCAGGCATGTCAATCCGGCACAGCAGATTACTGCAGAGCGCATCATCGGCGAACTTGGATACAATGTGGGGCAGTGCAACCAGGCTTTCAGCTGGTTGAGCGCAAAGGGCTACCTGGTCGAAACGAGCCGTGAAACACGCGTCATGTATGAACTGACTGAGTTCGGACGAGAACAGCAGCAAAAGGGTACTCCCGCCCAGCGCATCTTTACCTTTATCAAGGCTGAGGGACCTCAGGCACTGCCTGATCTTGCCTCGGCTCTGCAGCTGGAAAAGAGTGAGATTGGTTCAGCCTTCGGCCAGCTTTCCAAGGCCGGTTATGCAAAAATGAATGCCGATAACAAGGCACAGGCCATCGCAGATGAGCTTGGCGGTGAGTTTGTACTTATCAGCGAGCTGCTGGACCGCGGCCTTGCCGGTGAGCTTGTAGAATCACAAATGAGTGAGGCACAGAAAGCCGCCATGGGCAAGATCG
>Ga0228535_1001731_pt1 | contig 28823 bp, 26 predicted proteins | sample SJ1metagenome_FD_168457 | JGI IMG/M metagenome (GOLD analysis project Ga0228535, IMG submission 168457) | Enriched culture of PCE-dechlorinating microbial communities from Ithaca, New York, USA - SJ1 | ecosystem: Engineered > Modeled > Simulated communities (microbial... > Unclassified | place...
CTTCTCGTTCGAGCAGCCTAACGGCTGCAGCATCCGCGAGCTAACCCCGTGTGCCCCACGGTTTGGAAATATGAGCTACGCCAGTAGCAGGCGCATGCCCTCTCTCCTGATATTGATACTGGCATTGTAATCCCGGTTGATCACTGCACCACATGCCTCACAGTGATAGGTGCGTTCTGATAAGTCCAAAGTCTTTTTCGCTTCGCCACAGCTGCTGCACAGTTTTGAACTGGGATACCATTTGTCGATTTTGATCAGCTGCTTGCCCTGTTCCTTCAACTTGTAATCAAGCATTCTCACGAATGTACCGAAGGCAGTGTCCGACACACTCTTGCCAAAATTCAGAGCCTGCGACATCCCTTTCATGTTCAGATCTTCGATGCACACGGCGTCGACGGCATTGGTTATCTGCCGCGACTGCTTGTGCAGAAAATCTTTGCGCTGGTTTGTCACTTTCTCATGGATTTGAGCGACCTTGATTCGCTGTTTGCTTCTGTTCTTGCTCCCCTTCTGACAATGGGAGAGCTTGCGTTGTTCCCTTCTCAGTTGATCAAGTGACTGCCGATAATATCTCGGATAGGCCGCTGTTTCGCCATCTGATGAGATGTACAGTTCCTGCATCGAATAATCAAGGCCGATAAATGTCTCCGGCTGTACCGATTCAACATGGCTCTCGTATTCGTATAGAATACTGACATAATAGGCTCCGCTTGGCGTCTGACTGACCGTCACAGACTTCAGCCTGTAATCAGCGGGAATCTCCCGATGCTGTTTGATCTTGACGGCTTTCAGTTTGGGCAGAATGATCGAACCCTTTTCCAATCGGATATTGTTGTTGACCCAGTTGGTCGTATAGCTTTTGCGATGGCTCTTTTTGGATTTGAATTTGGGAAAGCCCACGGTCTTGTCGCGAAAGAAATGTTGATAGGCCTTGTTCAAGTTAAGCTGGGCATTGGCCAGGGCCAGGCTGTCCACTTCCTTGAGCCATTCAAATTCTTTCTTATACTGAGCAGGCGTGTTGTTCAGGCTTTCACCGGTTTCTTCATAGTGCCTGATCCGATCGGCCAGCATTCGGTTATAGACAAACCTGACACACCCGAAAGTCCTGGCGATCTGGGTTTGCTGAAACGCATTGGGGTAGATTCTGAACTTGAATGCCTTGTTCAATGTCTTTCTCCCTGCGTTTCAATGTATTGCCGGATGACTTCGATCGGCGCACCGCCGGTCGTCAGCAAGCAATAACTTCGGGACCAGAAATACTCTTGCCAAAGCTTACTGCGGATCTCAGGAAACTCCTTTTTCAGCAACCTTGAACTGGCACTTTTATAGGCATTGATCAATTTGGATAGTTCGCTGTGGGGCTGGGCTTTGAACAGGATATGGACATGGTCGTGGTCGTGATTCCATTCCAGAAGCGTAATCTTGTAACTGGGAGCTATGTACTCAAAAATCTCTCTGGCCCGTAAGGACACAACGTCATCAAGCACATTCCTTCTGTATTTGATGACGAGAACCAGGTGATAATATAATAAGAACACTGAATGGTTATTATCGTCTAACTGCATTGTAATAACCTCATATGTGCTTTTACTACTGAATATATTATACCACTTTGGGGCTGCCCTATCTACCGAACTTGCAGTGAAACCGCCTATTGATTATTGCTATTCAGACTATCGTTTTTGACTGCCGATTCATCCCCCCACCTTCGCGCTCGCTTTGCGAGTAAGCGGAAGCTTAGAGGGAGGGGATGAATCTGCTTTTTGATGTTAAAATCATCATCAGAACAACGCTGCCGGAGGTATTGTACATGACACCACGTGTGGACGAAACCCGCTGCATTGGCTGTGGCCTCTGCGTGCAATTGTGTCCGGACCAGTTTATGGTCGATCCCCGGCAGATCGCCATCGTTACGGGCATGGCTGACTCCATTGAGGCGATCGAACGGCTGGAAGCTGCTGTGGACTACTGCCCAGTCCAAGCCATCTCCCTTTAGACCGGCTGGCACTGGGGGCAATAGACGGTTGTCCGGCCTGCCAGTCTGGTTTTGGCGAGAGGCTTGCCACACTGTGTGCACGGTTGACCAGCCCGGCCATAGACTTGGAGCTGATACTGGAAAGAGCCGCGGACATTCAGGGCATCGACATAATCTTTGACCGAGGTGCCGCGCGCATTCACCGCAGCCTGCAGGATTTTTTGCATGCAAGTCAGCAAGCGATCTGCTTCCTCGAGGGACAAAGAGCCCGCCAGGCGTTGTGGATTGATGCCGGACAGGAACAGGCTTTCATCGACATAGATATTGCCCAGTCCGGCCACGACCGTCTGGGCAAGCAAGGCCGCTTTGAGAGTGGTGCGACTGTGGCGCGCCAGGCGCAGCCGCAGGGTTTCGCTGTCCAGCTGGGGATCCAGCGGTTCAGGACCGAGCGCAGACAGTCCGGCAATCTGGCTTGCCTGGTCAGGTCGCAGCAACCAGATGCGGCCAAAGCGGCGCGTGTCGTGAAAAACCAGCCAAACCGGCCCCGTCCCGGGTTTTTCCAGGGATAGGACGATGTGATCGTGCTTGCGCAGAACAGGTGGTTGTTCTTCATATTTGAATTGGCCCGTCATGCGCAGGTGGGCAACCAGGAGCAGATCCGGGCCCAGGTCCATGAGCAGGTATTTGCCGCGGCGCCGCAGTCCGGTCACGGTCCTGCCACCGGCAACATCCGGCTGCCCCGTCCAATTGTACAGGACACCGGCGGTCTGCTCGCGGATTTCCAGAATCCGGGATCCCAGGATCAGGGGCTCCAGACTGATGCGGACGGTTTCAACTTCCGGTAATTCTGGCATGGCAGGCCTCAGGACAGGGTCGGTGCCGCTGGGTCGGCTCGCTCTAGGTCCGCAAGCCACAGCCGGGCCTGGGCGTCGCTGGGCATGCGCCAGTCACCGCGCGGTGACAAGGTGACACTGCCGACTTTGGGGCCATCCGGCAGACAGGAGCGCTTGAATTGCTGGGCAAAAAAACGCCGGATGAAAATCGTCAGCCAGCGATGGATGGTGGCTGCATCGTAAGAACCGGCGAAGGCCAGGCAGGCCAGGCGGTAGATCTTGCGCGGGGCAAAGCCAAACCGGACCAGGTAGTAGAGAAAGAAATCGTGTAATTCATACGGTCCGACGATGTGTTCCGTTTGCTGGGCGATCTGGCCGTCCTTGGGCGGCAGCAGTTCTGGACTGACCGGGGTGTCGAGAATATCGAGCAGGACCGATGACAAGGCTGGCTCAGACTGGCCTGCCGCGTGGCGGACCAGATGGCGGACCAAGGTTTTCGGAACAGAGCTGTTCACTGCATACATGGACATGTGGTCGCCGTTATACGTAGCCCAGCCCAGGGCCAGCTCGGAGAGGTCGCCGGTGCCGATGACCAGGCCACCGGTCTGGTTGGCAATGTCCATCAGGATCTGGGTCCGTTCGCGGGCCTGGGAATTTTCATAGGTGACATCGTGCAGATCGGCTGGATGGCCGATATCGGCGAAGTGCTGGCTGACCGCAGCACGGATCGGAATTTCGCGCAAGGTCGTCTCCAGGCTTCTGGCCAGATGGAGCGCATTGCTGTAGGTGCGGTCGGTTGTGCCAAAGCCGGGCATCGTCACGGCCACGATGCCGGAGCGGGGCAGCGCGAGGGCATCGAAAGCCCTGGCTGTGACCAGAAGGGCCAGGGTGGAATCCAGCCCGCCGGACAAACCGATCACTGCTGACTGGCACCGGGTGTGGGCCAGGCGCTTTTTGAGGCCCTGGACCTGGATGGTCAGGATTTCTTCGCAGCGCTCGGCCAGGTCACTCTGATTTTTGGGGACAAAAGGATGTGGCGCAATGGCCCGCCTGAGATCGAGGCTCTGGGATGGGTGGGAAAAGTAAACCGTGAGATATGCTCTCTGGCCTGCAGGCTTGGGTCCGGGAAAGGTCGTCTGGCGGCGCCGTTCTGCGTTGAGGGCAGCGACATCGACGTCAGCCAGGATCATTCCGGTTGAAAAAAGCGGCGACTCGGCCAAGGTCCGGCCGTTTTCGCAGATCAGGCTATGGCCGGAAAAGACGAGGTCGGTGGAGGATTCACCTTCACCGGCGTCGGCATAGGCATAGGCACACAACAGGCGGCCGGACTGGCTTTTGACCAGCAGGCGCCGGTAGTCTGCCTTGCCGATCAACTCATCACTGGCAGAGAGATTGGCGATGACAGTGGCTCCTGCCCGGGCATGATCTTGGGAAGGTGGCGCAACCACCCAGAGATCTTCGCAGATTTCGATACCAACCACCAGATCCGGAGCTTCACGGCAAGCGAACAAGATGTTGCTGCCCAGGGGAACCTCCTGGCCGAATACATGGATGGGCCTGCTTTCGGGCCGGCCAGCTGAAAAATGGCGGGCCTCGTAAAACTCGGAATAATTCGGGATGTTCATCTTGGGCACAAGGCCGAGCAGCTTGCCGTCTGAAAGGACGGCAGCGACATTGAACAAATCCGGGCCGACTGCCAGAGGCAAGCCGACAATGGCCAGAAGGTGGAGGCCCCTGCTGGCTGTGATCACCTGCTCCAGGGCGGTGAGCGCCCCCTCAAGCAAGGTCTGGCTCAGGAACAAGTCGGAGCACGTGTAACCGGTCAGGACCAGCTCGGGCAGGACCAGAACCGCTGCTCCTTCCCGTTCAGCCGCTTGCATCAGGGCGATGACCTTGGCAGCATTTCCCGGACAGTCGGCCACTTCGATGGCCGGTGTGGCTGTGGCGAGGCGGATGAATCCATCGTTCATGGGTTGTCCTCTTTCTGGCTGCCTCCAGCCGAGGGCTGCAGGTCAGATGTGTCAAAGTCTGGTTCAACGATCTCCCACGCCTGGCCGGACCGATAGACCGCCCGGTAGAGGGCTGCCTGTTTCAAGGGGGGGCCGTCCCTCAGGAGGGAAAGGGGTTTCCTTTTCAACAAGGCCAGCAGAGCCTTGAGCGTGATGTTGTGACTGACCAGCAAGACATGGTAATCGCGACCTTCAGACAGTGCTGCCTGGCCAAGTGCCTCCATCTGGCTCAGGAAACTGGCCATCCGTGCGCTGACCTGACGGTAGGTTTCGCCATTGCCAGTCGGGATGTAGTCTGGCGGCGAAAAGAAAAAGGCCTGCAAATTATCCGGGGCAATTGCCTTGACCTCGTCGACCGACAAGCCTTCCCAGTCACCCAGATCCATCTCATGGACACGGTCGTCAATTTCGATTGGGATGGTGGCAGGAAAATGACCGGCTTGCAAGGCTAGCTCGATTGTCCGGCGTGCCCGTGGTGCCGGGCTGACGAAAACCGTATCCAGTTGAATGCTTCGCAGGCTGTCGCCAAGGGCTATCGCCTGGGCTTGGCCCTGCTCGGTCAGGGCGGTGTCGAGGCGGCCCTGCATGCGACTCTGCGTATTCCAGATGGTCTCACCGTGGCGGGCAAAATAAAGTGTCAGCATGGTTCTCCTTAGTCAGGCTTGACGCGATTTCACTGCTGCCCTGGCAGGCCGTGGATGTTCCGCGCAGCCTGTAGCCATGATACCGCAAACCATTTGCCTCCAGCAATCCGCAACAGGCGGTTCCACCGGGATCAGGGGCTGGCAGAATCACGAGAATTGTGGCTGGCATTGCTTGTCCAGTCCCCGTCAGATGACTATAATCGGGTAGAATGTATACAATCTGGCAAGGAGTACACGCTTCCTTATGTCTCAGTCAGGAAAACATCCGGCAAACAGTCCGCACAACCTTTTGCATCAGGCAGATGTGACGATTGGCCTGGCGGATGGACTGCCCATTGGCCTCGGGTATTTTGCCGTCTCTTTTGCTTTTGGCCTGGCTGCGGTCGAGGGCGGGCTTTCTGCCTGGTTGGCAACCGTGATATCCCTGACCAATCTGACATCGGCTGGCCAGTTTGCGGGCTTGCAACTGATGCTGGCCCACCGGCCTCTGGTGGAAATTGCCCTGACCACAGTCCTGATCAATTTGCGCTACATGCTGATGTCGTTGTCGCTGTCACAGAAACTGGCTCCGGGAACTGGCCTGGCCCAGCGCCTTATGATCGGCTTTGGTGTGACCGATGAAATCTATGCGGTGTCTGTCAGCCGGCCGGGAACCATCCGCACACGGTACAGCCTGTCCTTGCTGCTGCTTCCCCTTCTGGGCTGGACTGGCGGAACTTTGACGGGTGCCCTGGCCGGGTCTGTCCTGCCAGGCAGTGTGCGAGCGGCGCTGGGCATTGCGCTCTATGCCATGTTTGTTGCGATTGTGATGCCAACGATCCGCCAATCCCGGCCGGTAGCCTTCGTTGCAGCGGTGGCAGTCGGTGTCAGCACCTTGATTGCCCTGGCCCCTCCCCTGTCCCTGCTGCGGGGTGGCTGGCAGATCATCCTGGCCACGGTTGCGGCATCTGCGCTGGGTGCTGTCCTGGCACCCGTCCACGTGGGTGAACCCAACCAATCTGAGGAGGTCAACTGACCATGGACCAGTCTTCTTATCTGGCGGCTGCCATTGCCACCATGGCGGTGGTTACTTATATTCCGCGCGTCCTGCCCCTGGTTTTGGTTCGTGGCCGGATCCAGAGCACTTTCTTGCGCTCGTTTCTCTACTATGTCCCCTATGCGGTCTTGTCCGGCATGACCATCCCGGCGATCTTTTCTGCCACCTCCACGCCTGTTTCTGCAACGGCAGGACTACTGGTGGCCGTCGGGCTGGGGCTATCCGGACGGACCTTGCTGACCGTCGCACTCGGGGCATCCGGCACGGTCTGGCTGGTGGAGCGACTGTTGGCTATGCTTTAAAAAGGGACGCCTCGGTCGAGACGCCCCTTTTGTGCGAGGTGATTAAACGAGCCGTCAGGCCCAGTCAGGGGTGACCTTGAACGCCTTGCGGCCAGCGTAGGCTGCAGCATCTCCCAGTTCTTCCTCGATGCGCAGGAGCTGGTTGTACTTGGCCACACGGTCGGTGCGCGAAGGAGCGCCGGTCTTGATCTGGCCGGCATTGGTCGCAACGACGATGTCCGCGATGGTGACGTCTTCGGTTTCACCGGACCTGTGGGAGACGATGGCTGTCCAGCCGTTGTTTTTCGCCATTTCGATCGCCTGCAAGGTCTCGGTCAGGCTGCCGATCTGGTTGAGCTTGATCAGGACGGAATTGGAAATGCCGCCGTCAATGCCGCGCTGGATGCGTTCCGTGTTGGTGACAAAAAGGTCATCGCCCACGAGCTGGAGCTTTTTACCCAGGCGATCGGTCAGGATTTTCCAGCCTTCCCAGTCGTCTTCGGCCAGTCCGTCTTCGAGCGAGATGATCGGGTAGCGGGAAGCCCAGTCGGCCCAGAAATCAACCATTTCCTCACGGGTTTTGTAGACGCCGGATTTCCAGAACAGGTAATCCCCCTCACGGCCCTTTTCCTTGGCTGCTTCATACATTTCAGTGGAGGCAGCGTCGATGGCGATGGCGAAGTCTTTGCCGGGACGGAACCCTGCCGCCTCGATGGCTTTGACAATGTAGTCCAGCCCTTGTTCGTCGCTGGTGAAATTAGGGGCAAAGCCGCCTTCGTCACCGACCGCAGTGGCAAATCCGTCTGCCCGGAGCAGCTTTTTGAGGGTGTGGAAAACTTCAACACTCCACTGCAGGGCCTGGCGGAACGTCTCGGCACCGATCGGCATGATCATGAACTCCTGCAGATTGATGCTGTTGTCGGCGTGCTTGCCGCCGTTGATGATGTTCATCATCGGTACCGGCAGGCGGTGGCCGCCGAGGCCGCCAAGGTACTGGAACAAGGAGACACCCAGGGAATTGGCAGCAGCCTGGGCTGTTGCCAGTGAAACAGCGAGGATGGCATTGGCGCCAAGGTTAGCTTTGTTCGGTGTGCCGTCCAGCTCGAGCATCAGGTTGTCGAGACCAGTCTGGTCAAAGACGTTGAGGCCGATCAGCTCGTCAGCGAGCCGCTCGTTGATGTTGGCGACAGCCTTGCGGACGCCTTGGCCCAGATAGCGGCCAGGGTCCCTGTCACGGAGTTCGACGGCTTCAAACGCGCCGGTCGATGCGCCTGATGGAACTGCAGCACGGCCAAAGGCGCCGTCCTCGGTCCACACTTCTGCTTCTACGGTGGGATTACCTCTGGAATCGAGAATTTCACGGGCTTGGACCCCGGTGATTTGAATTTCCTGGAACATGGGTGATTACAACCTCCTTTAAGCGGATAGCCCTGCTGGCCAGACTTGCCTGGCAAACAGCCAAGGTTAGATAATTGATGATCTATGTCCGAGTATAGCCGCAAAAAGGATGAGTTGCTGTAACGGTGGAATCAGAGCCAGCGTTTGCGTTTGAACCAGACGAACATGAAGGCGATGATGGCAGCCAGAAGAGCGATGACAACGGGGTAGGTCACGGCCATCCGTGCCTCTGGCATGACCAGATTCATGCCGTAGTAGCTGGTAATGAAATTGAGCGGGATAAAAAACGTGGTGAAGACCGTCAGGAAGGTCATGATTTCATTCATCCGGTTACTGGCCGCAGTCATGATCAGTTCCGTCGTGCTGCTCAAGATATCCCGGTAGGTCTCGACCGTGTCAAGCAACTGAAGGATGTGCTCGAAGACGTCACGCAAGTAAAGTTCGGCTGTTTCGCTGATCAAAAACCGGTTGGTCCGCCTTAAATTCAGCAAAGAATCCCTCAGAGGCGTGGCCGCCCGATGAATGGCCAGCAACTGGCGCTTGGTAGCCAGAATATCGCGCTGCAGGGCAACATCCTGATTCTGGATGAGCTCGGACGCACGGTCGTCGATCGCATCAATCCTTTCACTGAGTGTGTCCAGAACCTCATAATAATGGTCCGTCAGGGTGTCGAGGACCAGATACAGGAGCCGGTCGGGACCGGTGGTCAAAACCTGGTTGCTGTTGGCGCTGGCCCGGGCCAGGATCGTCTTGATGATCTCGGGCCTGCCCTCGTGAGCGGTGATCAGGAAACTCTTTCCGAGGACAATGCCTATGGTAGCGAGCTCAAGGCCATCCGGCTCCGGTTTGACAAACCGGGCTCCGAGCAGGATGTGGTCCTCGAATTCAAGCAGTCGCGGATTGCGGTCTGTGTCAAACAAATTGTCCAGAGCCAGCTCATGCAAGCCAAGCACTTTTTCAAGATGGTTCAGACCTTCTTCACCCGGTGTGTCCGCGATATCCAGCCAGAGATACTCGCCAGTAGCAGTCAAGTTGCTGACGAGTGATTCGCCGGAGATGGGTGTCAACGATCCACCGCCAATCCGGTACGCTGAAATCTGGGCAATCACGTCGTGGCCCCGGATCAGTCTTTGTCCGGCAATACGGACTCGTTGGCAAGTGATGTCTGGTAAGGTGACTGGCTGGCAAACTGATTGACTGCCTGGCCCGCTTTCGGAATAGGCATCAGCGTGCCTGGGCCGCCAACACAACCGCCTGGGCAGGCCATGCCCTCGAGAAGGTACCCTTTGGTCTTGCCAGCCTTGGCCAAGGCCAGCATTTTCCTGCAGTCGCTGAGGCTGTCGGCGCGCTGGACTGGCACCTCTCGCGTCGGATCCAGTTCGGCGATGCAATTTTTGATCGCGGCCGCAACACCACCGGCGACCGCATAGCCGCGGCCATCGCGCGAGGCCTGGTAGCGGAAGGGTTCTTCTTCCAGACCGGCCAAGTCGACAGACTTGGCGCTGAACATGCCCATCAGCTCCTCAAATGTCAGGACGAAATCGACAAAAGGCAGGACTTCTTCCTCAAGTGCTTCGAGTTTCTTGGCGATGCAGGGACCGATGAAAACGACTTTGCTCTGAGGGTCCTGAGCTTTCAAGGTGTGTGCTGTGGCCACCATCGGAGTGGAGGAATTGGAAATACAGTCCGCCAGGCTCGGCTGGATGGCCCGGGCGAAGCTTTCCCAGGCTGGACAGCAGCTGGTGCCGAGGAAATCCAGTTCGCCGGGGACTTTTTCAATGAATTCCTCTGCTTCCATGACTGTACCGATATCCGCGCCGATGCCGACCTCGATGACATCGGCAAAGCCAAGCTTCTTGAGACCGGCGATCACTTTGCCTGGGGTGGCAAGGGGGCCGAATTGCCCGACAAATGAAGGTGCAATGGCGGCGTAGACACGGTAACCCAGCCGTATGGCCGTGACGACCTGGTAGATTTCGGACTTGTCCGTGATGGCAGCAAAGGGGCAGCTGACGATGCACATGCCGCAGGCGACGCATTTGTCCTGGTTGATCTTGGCCCGGCCCAATTCGTCGCTGTCGATGGCATTGGCACCGCAGGCTTCGGCACAGGGGCGGCCGGTGCGTACGATGGCGTGGTAGGGGCATGCCGTCTGGCAACGGCCGCATTTGATGCATTTGTCGTGATCGATGATTGCCCGCGTTTTACCGATTGAAACCGCATTGACCGGGCAGACCGAGGTGCAAGGATGGGCCAGGCACTTGCGGCAGTTGTCCGTGACTTTGAAATGGTCGGTCGGGCACGCTTCGCAGGCAAAGGGGATGACATTGACCAGAGGCTGGGCCAGGCGCTTTTCTGCAACGGCCATGTCTGCCATGCCATCAGTAAAACTCTGGTGTGCATCGGCCGGTCGCAGCGGCAGGCCCAGTGTCAGGCGGATCCGTTCCCGGATGATCGCCCGCTCCTTGAAGACACTGTCACGGTACTGCGCCACTTCACCGGGAATGATCCGGTAGGACGACTCGTAAAAGTAGCTGAAATCAGTCTGGGTGAGATCTCGTTGATAGGCATGGTGCGCCACTTCGGTGAAAACCTGGCGGCGGATCTTGGTGATTGGTGTGAAAAGCCCGCGCATGGTCAGCGTCCTGCCTGTCCCTGCGTCTGGCTGTCTCCTGCGTCAGGGCACTTCTGGGCCATTTCCAGCAACTTGGCCATCACTGTCTCGGTTTCCGCCCGGAAAAACGTCTCACCATTGATCCGGACCACCGGTGAAAGCGCCCCGGATTCGCAATTTTCCAGGCACGGCACCATCGTGACATCGAGGTCGCACTGGATACCACTTTCCTCTAGTTCAGTCAGGCTTTCAATCGCCGCAGCAATATCCATCGAACCCATCATCGTACAGAACGTCCCTGCACAGACCTCAACCTTGATCTTTCCCACGGAGCCTCCCTTGCCGGCCCAACCATAGCCGGAACTGTAACTTCTATTACGATTATCATAGCATAGCCGAAATGGTGACCACAGCCCTTTTTTGGGGAGCTCTTTATCTGATTCCGTTAAAGGCATGGTAAAAAAGCAGCGGGTTCCAGCAAGAGTGGTCATGGGGTATTGAAGGTTTGAGGAAAATTTTTGAGAAGTGCCAGTTTTGATTGCAGGTCTGGCCTGCTTTCACAAAACAGGAGCTCCCTGGCCGCAGGCCTGGCACTTTGGACGGAACATTTCCTCCAAAAGTGTCCCGTTTCTCAGAATCAAATGGCAACAACCATGCAACCACCATCCACGGTTCCAGGACGGTCATTTATTGGAAGTCAGGTTGCATTTTTTCAATGCTTTTTACGGTAACATCACGGTCATAAGCAAAGAGCCTTTTTTGGCAACTTGTTTACAAATTAAAAGACCGGTGATACAATAAGTTGCCGCTAATCCCAAAGGGGGCTTTTTATGTCTGTTTGGACGGTGTGTGTGCTTGTTGTGCACCCTGACGGATGCTGATGTGGAAAGTGGCAATATTTTAGAGAAGGAGGTGTATTGATGCCTACGTTCAACCAACTGGTCAATGCAGGACGCAAGTCCAAGAGCTACAAGTCTTCTTCCCCGGCTCTGCAGACGGGTATGAACACGCTCAAGAAGCGTGCGACCGATATCTCGTCCCCGCAGAAGCGTGGTGTGTGCACCGTGGTCAAGACCACGACGCCGAAGAAACCGAACTCTGCACTGCGTAAGGTTGCCAGGGTTCGCCTGACCAACCAGACCGAAGTGACCGCCTACATCCCTGGTATTGGGCACAACCTGCAGGAGCACTCTGTCGTGCTGATCCGCGGTGGCCGTGTCAAAGATCTGCCGGGTGTTCGCTATCACATTGTGCGCGGTACGCTGGACACTGCCGGTGTGGCTAACCGCCAGCAGGGCCGTTCCAAGTACGGTGCCAAGAGACCCAAGGCAGCCAAGGTCAAACGCTAACCACAAGCTGCCATCGGTTGGACTAACAGTTGTCAGTACATCAGACGATAGATTCACCTCATCAGGTGGACTATGGCCAGACGTACGTAACACGGTCCGTTATCGTGAGTACCTGTGGTATCGGACAGTCCCTGTGAACAGGGGTTGGCCGCATTATCATGAATAGGAGGGAAGACACGTGCCAAGAAAAGGCCATGTCCCGACAAGAGAAGTGCTTCCTGATCCGGTTTACCATGATGTCAAGGTCGCCAAGCTGATCAACAACATCATGCTCGACGGGAAAAAGGGAGTCGCCCAGAAAATTTGCTACAGTGCGTTTGACATTGTCAAGGAACGCACAGGCCAGGATGCCCTGGAGGTCTTCACCAAGGCCCTGGAGAACATCATGCCGATGCTGGAAGTCAAAGCCCGGCGCGTCGGCGGTGCCAACTACCAGGTGCCGATCGAAGTCCGTCCGGAACGCCGCCAGACCCTTGGTTTGCGCTGGCTGGTTTCCTATGCCCGCAACCGCAGTGAGCGCACCATGCACGAACGCCTCGCCAACGAGATCGTTGACGCGTTCAACAGCACCGGCGGCGCCTACAAGAAAAAAGAAGACATGCATCGTATGGCTGACGCCAACCGCGCGTTCGCCCATTACAGATGGTAACCGGATCAGGAAAAGGAGCTTACTGTGCCCAGAAAATTCTCGCTTGATAAAACGCGGAATATCGGCATCATGGCCCATATCGATGCGGGCAAGACCACCACGACCGAGCGCGTCCTGTTCTACACGGGCAAGGTGCACAAGATCGGCGAAGTCCATGAAGGCGCAGCCACCATGGACTGGATGGAGCAGGAACAGGAGCGTGGTATCACCATCACCTCCGCTGCCACCACCGCTGAGTGGAAGGAACACCGCATCAACATCATCGACACCCCCGGCCACGTTGACTTCACCGTTGAAGTCGAGCGTTCGCTGCGTGTCCTGGATGGTGCCGTGACCTTGTTCTGCGCCAAAGGCGGCGTCGAGCCCCAGACCGAAACCGTCTGGCGCCAGGCAGACCACTACGGTGTCCCGCGTATGGCTTATGTCAACAAGATGGACATCCTCGGCGCTGACTTCTACCGTGCGGTCAGCATGATGAAAGAACGTCTGCGGACCAATGCGATTCCGATCCAGCTGCCCATCGGCAAGGAAGACGTCTTCACAGGAATTGTTGACCTGGTCAAGATGAAAGCCATTATCTATGGCGACGACCTTGGCAAGCAGATCACCGAAACCGACATCCCGGCCGACATGGTTGATGCCGCCAACGAATGGCACGAAAAAATGGTCGAGTCTATCGCCGAAACCGACGAAGAGCTGACCATGAAATTCCTCGAAGGTGAAGAAATCACCAACGAAGAGCTCACCGCAGCCCTGCGCCGTGCGACCATCGCCTGCAAGGTCACCCCTGTTCTCTGTGGTTCTTCCTACAAGAACAAGGGCGTCCAGCTGATGCTCGACGCTGTCATCGCCTATCTGCCGTCCCCGCTTGACATTCCGGCCATCAAGGGTGTCAATCCGGAGACCGAAGAAGAAGAAGAACGTCCTTCGGACGACTCAGCGCCCTTCTCGGCCCTGGCGTTCAAGATCATGACCGACCCCTTTGTCGGCAAGCTCTGCTTCTTCCGCGTCTACTCCGGCGAACTCGAATCCGGCTCCTATGTCATGAACGCTGGCAAACGCAAGCGTGAGCGCATCGGCCGCATCCTGCAGATGCACGCCAACCACCGCGAAGAAATCGACCGTGTCTACTCCGGCGATATCGCAGCGGCCGTCGGTCTCAAGGACACGACCACTGGCGACACCCTCTGCGTCGACTCGGCTCCGATTATCCTCGAATCGATGGAATTCCCGGAACCGGTCATCAATGTCGCGATCGAACCGAAGTCCAAAGCCAGCCAGGAGAAGATGATGACTGCCCTGGCCAAGCTGGCTGAAGAAGATCCGACCTTCCGCACCTACACCGACCAGGAAACCGGCCAGACCCTGATCGCCGGCATGGGCGAACTGCACCTCGATATCATCGTTGACCGTCTCTTTAGGGAGTTCAAGGTCGAAGCCAATGTCGGTGCTCCACAGGTCGCCTACAAGGAAACGATCCGCAAGGCTGTCAAGGCCGACGGAAAGTTTGTCCGCCAGTCTGGTGGCCGTGGCCAGTATGGTCATTGCGTCCTCGAAGTCGAACCCCGCCAGCCGGGCGAAGGCTACGAGTTTGTCAACAAAGTTGTCGGTGGCTCGATTCCGAAGGAATACATCGCCCCGATCGATGCTGGTATCCAGGAAGCCATGAACAGTGGTGTCCTGGGTGGCTACCCGGTCGTTGACATCAAGGTCACCGTCGTCGACGGCTCCTACCACGAAGTCGACTCATCCGAAATGGCGTTCAAGATCGCCGGCTCGATGGGCTTCAAGGATGCTTGCCGCAAAGCTGACCCGGTCCTGCTCGAACCAATCATGCGTGTCGACATTGACGTCCCCGAGGACTACATGGGTGACGTCATGGGTGACATCAGTTCCCGCCGCGGCCGTATCGAAGGCATGGAAGCTCGTTCCAACGCCCAGCACATCCAGTGCAAGGTTCCGCTGTCGCAGATGTTTGGCTATGCTACTGCGCTGCGTTCCCGCACCCAGGGCCGCGGTACCTTCGTGATGCAGATCAGCCACTTCGAAGAAGTGCCGAAAAACATCATGGAAGGCCTGCTGAAGAAATAACCCGTACCCATCCCAAACACCGACCCGGCAGGCCGGCTGGACCCTTGCGAGAGCCGCAAATGATTGTCAAGACAGTTAATTTGTGTAAAATGGAATAGACGGCCAAAAAGGCGGAAGAATTAGTTACAACGGCACCGAAAGACGGTGCTGGAAAAAGGAGGATCATCCCCAATGGCAAAGGCAAAATTTGAAAGAAACAAGCCCCACGTCAATATCGGCACGATCGGCCACGTTGACCACGGCAAAACCTCCCTGACCGCTGCGATCACCAAGGTCCTCGCAATGGGCGGCCAGGCCAGCTACACCTCTTACGACAACATCGACAAAGCTCCGGAAGAAAGAGCCCGTGGTATCACAATCAATACCGCACACGTCGAATACCAGACCGACAAGCGTCACTACGCTCACGTCGACTGCCCTGGCCACGCCGACTACATCAAGAACATGATCACCGGTGCTGCCCAGATGGACGGCGCGATCCTGGTTGTTTCCGCTGCTGACGGCCCGATGCCCCAGACCCGTGAACACATCCTGCTCGCCCGCCAGGTCGGCGTTCCTTCGATCGTCGTCTTCCTGAACAAGTGCGACATGGCTGATCCGGAACTCATCGAACTGACCGAAATGGAAGTCCGTGAGCTGCTCAACACCTACGAATTCCCGGGTGATGACACCCCGGTTATCAAAGGCTCCGCTCTCGACGTTCTCGAATGCACCAGCACCGACAAGAACGATCCGAAGTATGCCTGCATCCTCGAGCTGATGGACGCTGTTGACAGCTTCATCCCGACCCCGGCCCGTCCGATCGACCAGCCCTTCGCCATGCCTGTCGAAGACGTCTTCACCATCACCGGCCGTGGTACTGTTGCTACTGGCCGTGTCGAGCGTGGTATCGTCAAAGTTGGCGACGCTGTCGAAATCGTCGGCCTGATGGAAGCTCCCCGCGCCACCGTCGTCACCGGTGTCGAAATGTTCCGCAAACTTCTCGACCAGGCTGAAGCTGGCGACAACATCGGTGCTCTGCTCCGTGGTGTCACCCGCAAGGACGTCGAGCGCGGCCAGGTTATCTGCAAGCCCGGCTCGATCAAGCCGCACACCAAGTTCACCGGCCAGGTCTACGTTCTGACCCAGGCTGAAGGCGGCCGTCACAAGCCCTTCTTCGATGGCTACCGTCCGCAGTTCTACTTCCGTACCACCGACGTTACCGGTGTTGCCCACCTGCCGGCCGGCACCGAAATGTGCATGCCTGGCGACCACATCACCATCACCGTCGAACTGATCACCTCCATCGCCATGGAGCCCGGCCTGAAGTTCGCTATCCGTGAAGGTGGCAAGACCGTCGGTTCCGGTACTGTTTCGACCATCATCGAATAAGTCCAAGCCAACGTCCCTTGTATCGTCCTGCAAAAGGCCCCGAGCGTCCAGCGTTCGGGGCCTTTTTCCAAAGGCGGCACAGCTGGCTGGCAAGTGTTCTGATGTGGCTGAATGACACAAATTTCCAGACGTCTCAATGGTATAATGAATCCAATCAATCGAATCAGGTGACAAATGGACGCACAGAAGACTAAATCCCGGAAAAAGGCCAGAGACCCGGCGAATCAGGAATCCCGGGCGATCCTGGGTTTGCCGGCTTCACATGAACTATCGACGCTGGAGGAAGTCACAGTTCCGATGATTCCTTTGCGTGGGCTTGTCATTTTCCCTGGTGTCTCCCTGACCTTTGATGTGGCTCGACCCAAATCCAGAGCCGCCGTCAAAGCTGCCATCGAATCGGACCAGCTTGTCTTTGTCTCAGCCCAGATCCAGACCAGCACGGATTGGCCGGAGCCGGATGAAATTTACCAGCTGGGGTGTCTGGCACGGGTCAAGCAAGTGTACGAAACCAACAACAGCGACACAGTCAAAGTCATGGTCGAAAGCTTGCAGCGTGCTCGTTGGATCCAATTTGTCAGCGAAGATCCCTACTATCTGGTCGAGTGTCATCCATTTGAGCAACCAGCAACAGAAAATGATCTCACCACCGAAGCCTATCGTCGCCAGCTGATCCGGCGTTTTGAAAAGTATGCGGTCGCCAGTGCGCGGATATCGACAGAAATCGTCGGCCTGATCAACAATATTCCCAACGCTTCCCAGGCCGCAGACACCATCGCCTCGCATTTGAATCTCCAGGTGATGGAAAAACAGCAGATTCTGGAGATGCTCGATGTCAAAGTCCGGATTGAGTTTATGCTCGACATCCTGACCCGGGAACAATCGATTGCCGAACTCGAGCGTGAAATTGGCGAAAAGGTCAGGCAGACGATTGAGCGTAACCAGAAGGAATACTACCTGCGCGAGCAGATGAAAGTGATCCAGAGTGAGCTGGGTGAACATGAAGGCACCCAGGAAGAACAGGAGCGCTATCTCGAACTGCTGGAACAGACTGCGATACCAACGGAATTCAAAGCGAAAGTCAGAAAAGAAATCAGCCGTCTGGCCAGGGCCCAGATGGGCAATCCAGAAGGCTCGGTGCTCAGGAATTACCTGGACTTGGTCTTTGAGCTGCCCTGGGGCCGGATCAATCCGGAAAACCTCGATATCGTCCATGCGCGGAAAATTCTGGACAAAGACCATTACGGTCTGGAAAAAGTCAAAGACCGGATTCTTGAATATCTGGCCGTACGCAAATTGCGCTCGGATGCCGGTGTGTCAGCCAACAAGGGCCCGATACTCTGCCTGGTCGGTCCTCCCGGTGTGGGCAAAACCTCCATTGCCCGCTCGGTCGCAGAGTCGCTCGGCCGCAAATATGTCCGCATGTCTCTTGGCGGCGTCCATGACGAGGCCGAAATCCGCGGCCACCGCCGGACCTACATCGGTGCCATGCCCGGCCGGATCATCAATGCAATCCGCCAGGCCGGCAAAGATAATCCGCTTATTTTACTCGACGAAATCGACAAGCTGGGTAGTGACTATCGTGGTGACCCCTCCTCTGCCCTGCTCGAGGTCCTGGATCCGGAACAAAACAACAGCTTCCGGGACCATTATCTTGAGATCCCCTACGATCTCTCGAATGTCCTGTTCATCACGACAGCAAACACTGCAGAGACCATTCCCCAGGCGCTTCTCGACCGGATGGAAACCATCCATTTGTCCGGCTATACCGAAGAGGAAAAACTGGAGATTGCCTTACGCCATCTGTTACCCAACCAGCTCAAGCAAAATGCTTTGAAAAAGTCCCAGCTGACGATCACCCGGGAAGGTTTGCGGGGCATCATCACTGGCTATACCCGGGAAGCCGGTGTGCGCCAGCTCGAACGCGAACTGGCCCATCTTTGCCGCCGGGCCGCCATTTTGATCACCGAGCAAGGACAAAAGAAAGTCAAAGTAACACCGGAAAATCTGCCTGACCTGATCGGCAAGCAGAAATTCCGCTATGAAAAGGCCTCCGCCCAGGACCAGATTGGGGTGGCGACGGGCCTGGCCTGGACATTTGCCGGTGGCGATACCCTGATGATCGAGGTTAATATCATGCCCGGAAACGGTCATCTGGAACTGACTGGACAATTGGGGGATGTCATGAAGGAATCCGCCCGCGCGGCTCTGTCCTACATCAGGACCCGGGCATCCAGCCTTGGCATTGGTGAAGATTTCGGCACGAAAACCGATATCCATATCCATGTTCCAGCTGGTGCCACGCCCAAGGACGGGCCCTCAGCAGGGATCACCCTGGCCACAGCGCTCGCTTCGGCACTCTCAGGCAAAGCGGTCCGGCGCAATGTCGCCATGACCGGTGAAATCACGTTAAGAGGCCGGATCCTGCCTATCGGTGGATTGAAGGAGAAAGTGATTGCTGCCCATCGTGCCGGTATCGACACCGTTCTGGTCCCGCTGGAAAATCAGCGCGATGCCAACGATATCCCAGCCACAGTCCTCGACAAGGTCAAACTGGTGTTTGTTGACACCATGGATGAGGTTTTTGCCCAGGCGCTCCTGTCATCTGGGACTGATGCACCGGCCCCTCATGCCCCTGCCCCGCCCCAGCATCACAAATCCTGAGCACAGACCGGGCGGATCACCTCCTGGATCAATTAAAGACTGAAGGAAGCGGTAATACCATGTACAAGACAGATGTTCGCCGGGAAAAGGTTTCAAAGGCCAAGCGGATTGTCATCAAAGTCGGCACGTCCACCATCACCCACGAGAACGGCCGGTTCAATTTGACCAATATGGAAAACTTGTGCCGTTCCATTGCCAATCTGATGAACCAGGGCAAGGAAGTCATCCTGGTGTCATCAGGTGCGATCGGGGTTGGTGTCGGTAAGCTGCGCCTGCCGGAAAAACCGCGCCTGATCCGTGACAAGCAGGCCGTTGCTGCTGTGGGTCAGAGCGAGCTGATGAATATGTACAGCCGGATCCTGAATGACTACAACCACATCGTCGCCCAGATTTTGCTGACCAAGGATGACATTGACGAAGCCGTGTCGCGCGACAATGTCAGCAATACCTTTGAGGCCTTGCTGGAGAAGCAGATTTTACCGATCGTTAATGAAAATGACACGGTTTCTACCCGGGAGATTTACCATAACGGCACATTTGGTGACAACGACATGTTGTCAGCCATGGTCGCTGTGCTCACTGGAGCGGACTTGCTGATCATCCTGTCCGACATCGATGGCCTGTATGACAGCGACCCCCGCAGCAATCACAAGGCGAATTTGATTGACCATGTGTCAGAAATTACAGATGAAATCGAGCAATTGGCTGGCGGCGCCGGAACGGTTCGCGGGACTGGCGGCATGCGCAGCAAGATCCTGGCTGCCCGGATTGCCAACGTCGCAGGCATTGACGCTGTGATTGCCAATGGTTCCAAACCGCATTCGATTGACTATATCCTCGAGCAGAAAGCCGTTGGAACTCTTTTTTCGTCTCAATACGCCTGAATCAGTCAGGTGCGTCCATTCCGGTCGATCTCGGCAATATAGGGCAGGTTGCGCCCCTTTTCCGCAATATCCATGCCATACCCGATCAGCCAGGTCTGGGCGATCTCAAAACCACTGTAGGCGATGGGGACATTGATCAGCTGCTGGTCCGGGTTGACGAGCAAGGCGCAGACCTTGACGCTCGCAGCTTGCCGTGCTTTGAGGTTCTGGACCAGATATGCCGTGGTCAGTCCGGTGCGGATGATGTCTTCGATCAACAACACCTGCTTACCCGTAACATCAACATCAAGATCTTTCGTAATCCGGACGATTCCTGTCTGATTGGTTGTGTTCGGTATCGTACCAATGGTCATGAAATCCAGCGTCAGTGGCAGATCGATCGCCCGGGACAGATCTGCCATGAAATAGAGGGAACCTTTAAGCACACCGACCAGGATCAGTTCCTGTCCGGCGTAATCATGGCTGATTTGCTGGCCTAATGCTGAAATCCGGTCCTGGATGGCCTGGGATGTGAGCAGGGTTTGCCGGATCCTATAACCGCCATTACTGGCTCCTTCTCCCATGAAAAACCTCCCCTGCCCCTTTGATTCGTTCGGTCGTTTTACAACAAGCCTGTCATCACTGGCTGGAGCTGCCCATGTGGCTGAAACGCTCGACCAGGGATTGGAAATCCTTCTTATAGACGATCTTGATATGGGTACCGGGATAGAGTTCCCGGACCCGGCGCAGCTTCTTGTTTTTCTCAGTCACATAGCGCTGGTTCATCGTCGTCAGCTCGAGATAGGTGTCAAACTGGACCAGGTAGAAATCGGGTGAAAATGCCAGCGTGACATTGCCCTCGGCGTCCCATTCGACGGGGAACGTCCGCGGTTCGTATTTCCATTCGATCTGGTGCATGTCCAGAATCCGGGCGAATTCAGCTTCGGACTTGTTTTTGAAATGGATCTTGCCATTGGGTGACGGAACGGGCTTCTCGATTTTCTCAGGTTGTTCCTGCATGATTTTGCGAATGTTGAGGAGTGCTGTAATCGATTCAGCTGCTTCAGTCACGGACAGGAATCCCGTATTCAGGATCAGGTGGTAGAGAGACTCATCGGCGCAGTCCATGCCGAACAAGGTCGAGACGAAGCGGCGGTGGCGCCGGTCCGCCTGATCGAGGATCTGGCTGGCGGTGTCTTCTGTGGCATTGAATTGCTGCCTGACCCGTTCCAGGCGGATGTCGGACGGAGCGGTGATCCGGACGTGAACCGCGTCATCATTTTCGGAAAAGATAACTTGTGAACCAAAACCAAGCAGGATCAGCGGCTTTTCTTCGGCCAACCGGTTCAGGCCACGCTCAAGACGGTCAATGTAGGTCTGCCCATCGGGCGCACTGTTCAGGAAGTAACGTGCACTTTCGCTCAAGGATTGACGTTCCTGTTCAGAGACTCCTTCAGAAAAAAAGCGCTGGATCAACTGGCTGTGATCGAGCAAGTCCCAACCCAGGCGTCGAGCCATCTCCTGGGCGATTTCGTCACCCAGACTGCCCATTTGCCGGGAAATCGTCAGAATCGGCACGGCGGCATCCCCCTTCGCTGAACCTGATTTCATTATAGCACAGGCTTTCCAAGGTCAACGCTTTCCGTGGCACGACCGATCCTGCTTCACGTCATCGACGTCTGCCCCAGCTCATCCAGGAGCAGGCTGCGAAAGGTGCCGATACCGGTTGAATTGTTCTCGGCCAGCTGCCCTGCGCGGACCAGCCCGGCCACAGCGGCCAGCGCTGCAGCAGCCAATTCACTGCGCGAACATCCAATATCAGCCATCAAAGCCGCTCCCGTCGTCGCTGCAATCAGTGTATTGCTCACACAACCCGCACCTGTGATCCGAGTCAGAGACAGACAAGATTGCTCATGGACCAGCCGTTCCAGCCGACCGTTGTGCATAAAAAGGACCCGGTCCCTTTCGCCCGTTTCGACCAGGAAAAGCGCCATGTTTGCAGGGAATATGGCAAGAAACTGCTGATAGGATGACAACTTTGCCGAAAAAGAGACCGGGTCTCTTTTTCGGCAATGATCGACCCCACCGGAGGGCTGGGCATGCTGTTCGCCAGTGGCAGCGTCTTTGGCTCGGATGAGGGCAGCCAATTCGGATTCGTTACCGCGGATGAAAATGCAGCAGGCCAGTTGGCTTCTTTCGGCCAGGCTGGCGAAGCCGGCCAGGCATTCATGGGCGAACTGCAGGCGTCCTGGATAGGACTGGGCACCGACGGGATCAATCACGACGGGGATCGGTCGGGCAGCGGCAACCGGCAGAGCAGCCTGGATCGCAGTAGCGGCCAGGCAGTTGAACGTGCCGAGGTTCCAGACGACGGCGTCGGCATGATGAGCAGCGATGGCTGCTTCCTGCGGGTCAAAAGCCATGGTGGGCCTGGCTCCGATGGCATAGGCGGCATTGGCACAGTCGTGGAGAGTGACATAATTGGATATGTGATGGATCAGGGGGCTATGCCGGCGCACCGGATCGAATCTGGCTGAGATCTCGTCCTGCTTGATAGCCGGATCAGGGCTGGGTGACATCTTCAGGAGAGGGTCTGCAGTTTGCGTGGGTGCGCGCGGGCAGGGAAATGGCGCGGCGCAGAACCGGCAGGATCAGGGCAGCGATCAGTCCGCCGGCCAGGGTGCTGAGGGCAAATGGCAGCATGAAGAACGTCGTGCTGGCTGGTGACGCGCCGATCAGATAGCGGGCAACCGGGTAGGCCAGCAGGCTGCCGAGCACACCGGTGCCCACCCATTCGCCGGCCAAAGCGGCGCTGTCCTTGCCAGACAACCGGTACAGCCAGCCGGCCAGCAACGCACCGATCATGCTGCCCGGGAAGGCCAGGAGAGAACCGACCCCGAAAACGTTGCGCAGCAGGGAGATCAGGAAAGCATTGGCCAGGGCATAACCGGGGCCGAGCAGAATCGCACCGAGCACATTGATCAGATGCTGCAGCGGCGCGCAGCGGCTGGGACCGATCGGGAAGGTCATGAATGGCAGGAAGGATCCTGCAGTGCCCAGCGCGATCAGGACGGCAGACAGTGTCAATTTCTTCAGGTTCAAGGAAGTTGTTCGACGGTTCATGGTTCAGCCTTTCTGGATGGATTCATGCAGGCGGATCGACTGGCCGCCCAAGATCTGGTTCATGTTGCGCATGGAGCAGAGCTTGCCACACATCGTGCAGGTCCCTTCCTCCGATGGCAGTGCACTTTCATGCATGCGGCGTGCTTTCTGGGGATCGATGGCCAGGCTGTACATGGTCTGCCAGTCAACAGCCTGGCGGGCCTGGCTCATTGCCCGGTCCCAGTTCGCGGCACCCGGAATCCCTTTGGCCAGATCAGCAGCATGGGCTGCGATCCGGGCGGACAGGATGCCTTCTTTCATGTCATCCTGGTCTGGCAGGCGCAGATGTTCGGCCGGTGTGACGTAGCAGAGGAAATCAGCCCCGCTGGCTGCTGCGATGGCACCGCCGATGGCACTGGTGATGTGGTCATAGCCCGGGGCAATATCTGTGACGAGAGGGCCGAGGACATAGAACGGCGCGCCGTGGCAGAGCTTCTTCTGCAGCAGCATGTTGGCCGGGATTTCATTCAGCGTCATATGGCCGGGGCCCTCGATCATGACTTGGACGTTGCGGGACCAGGCCCGTCGTGTCAGTTCACCGAGGGTGATCAGTTCTTCGATCTGAGCTGCGTCCGTGGCATCGGCGATGCTGCCCGGCCGGCAGGCATCCCCGAGGCTGAGCGTCACATCATAGGTTTCACAGATGTCCAATAGACGGTCGAAGTGTTCATAAAAGGGGTTTTCCTGACCGGTCAGTTCCATCCAGGCATAGAGCAGGGATCCTCCGCGCGACACGATATGGGTCACACGCGGGTTGCTGCGAAAGCGCTTGGCAGTCGCATGATTGAGACCGGCATGGATCGTGACGAAATCAACCCCGTCCAGGGCGTGCGCTTCGACGACGCTGAGGAATTCTTCAGCTGTGATTTCCGATAGTTCCTTGTCCAGAAAACCAATGGCGTCGTACATGGGAACAGTCCCGATCATGGCCGGGGAGATTTCGATCAGCCAGCGCCGGAATGCACCCGTCTGGCCGGACGACGACAGGTCCATGATCGCATCTGCCTTGAGAGCCAGGGCGGTGCGGACCTTTTCCTGTTCTTGTTCATACTGGCACAGGTCGGCTGAGATACCGAGATTGACATTGACCTTGGTCGAGAGCCCCTGGCCGATCGCACAGCCTGAAAGCGCAATGTGGTTGCGATTGGCCGGCAGGCAGACAGTCCCTGCTGCGATCCGGTCCCGGATGATGTCCGGTGCCAGTCCTTCTCTTTCTGCAGCCTCGATCATCTGGCGCGTGATGATGCCGTGCCTGGCTGCGTCCATTTGAGTGGTCCAGTTTGGGGAAGTTTTCGAGTTCATGGATCCTCCTGTTCAGATCATGGTGCGGAAAACGGCCGCACGATTCCGTGCTTTCAAAGCAAGGCCAGCATCTGCTGCTGGACCAGCCGGGCTGTGTCCACAAGGTCTGGCTGCTGGTTGATGGCACTGATCATGGCGCAACAACGGGCGCCAGCCGCGACGACCTGCGCAACATTACCAGGTCCGATCCCGCCGATCGCCACGTGTGGCAGATCAAGCGTCGTGGCTGACCAGCGGACATACTCGAGCCCCGCGACCGGGGCCCGCAAATCCGCCTTGGTCGCAGTGGCAAAGACAGGACCGATTCCGATGTAGTCGCAACCGGCAGCAGCTGCGGCGCGGGCTTGTTCCGGGTTATGAGTGGACTGGCCGATCCAGAAGGGCTGGCCCGGGCGGACTTTGACAGCCATCTGGCGGGCGACACCAACAGGCAGGTCTTCCTGGCCGAGGTGGACGCCATCGGCGCCTGAGGCCAGGGCGATGTCGATCCGGTCATTGACGATCAGGAGAGCCCCCTGCTCGTGGCAGGCGGCAGCCAGCACCTGGCAGTCAGCCAGTTGGTCGACGGTATCAGCCGTCTTGTTACGGTATTGCAGGACAAAAACCCCTGCTGTGAGCAGCTCGAGGCCGACGGCCAGGGCAGACCGGCCTGTGGCAGGTTCCGGCGAAGCCATGCCGTACAGTCCGCGCAAGGCTGCCGCCAGCCTGGAGCGCGGCTCGTTGGCAACAGCTGCCAGGCAGTCTGACTCCAATGAATAGGCCTGATAGCGCATGTCCTCGAAAAAACGCGCCAGGTCTGACTGGCCAAGCAAGCGTCCTGCCTCTTCCAGGGCCCGCAAGCCTTCCTGGATCCGTTTGCAATTGGCCGTGAGCAAATCCCGGATTGTCGAGTGCTGGTGCGCGATCTCACCCTGGACCTGCAACCGCAGGGAAATCGTTGGGCCGCAATCAGATACGGCATCACGATGGGTCCACAGCAGGTCCGGCAAATCGGGCCACAGGCGGCCCGGTTCGTGACGCACCCGGTGGCGCAGACTTTTACAGCATCCGGCCAGCTCAGGGCCGGGTACTGTAAAGCGAAAGTAATCTTCCAGGACGCGCAGTCCTTCACAGATTCGATTGAGATTGGCATCCAGCAGGCGGGCAAAATCCGGCGGTTCCATGGCAAAATCCTTTCCTTGGCGGGCTATCCTCGGCAAGCCGAGATAACCAGAGGTGGCAGGTTTTGGACCGGCGGCCGGCAACAAAAAAAGCCCGGCCGCGAATCGCCGGACTTTGCAAATCCCTCATCAAGAGAGTGTAAAGTGCAGACTTCCTTCGCTGGCATGATCCAGATCAGGTTCTACGGGTCGAAGCGTGATGCTCCCTCTCAGCCTTTCGGCTCCCCGGTCCAAAATTTATCTCTGTCGACCGACTTGCGACCGACAGGGTCATTATGGACATGCAAAAAAGGAGTTGTCAAGTCCCGCCAGTGGTAAGACCGTGTCAACTTATTCTCGGTATTTATTTAAAGGGATTCCCCTTGGTAGCATCAGATAACCATACCGCCATTGGCGATAGCGTTGAACAGACGATAGCTGGAACTGGTCCGATGGCAGGTGTGCAGTCGTCCCGCACCGTTGATTTCAAATCGCTCATCAACTGATATCGCCTTCTGAAGGGCCTTAGTCGCACGAATGGCTGGTTTACGTGCCTGGCGAACATTCTCAGGCAGGATTCGACCGCCGTTCAAAACATGCACTCTCAGGCGACTGATGGTCTCCAGCCCTTCGTCCAGCCAGCCACACGGACGACTGCTCAGTCGGCTGGAAAGCACGTGACTAACCAACCCTTCGGCGCAACTGGATCCGGCGTTGTGGCTCTTGTCATACCAGATCTGGATGCCATCCCAGTTGTTTCGAATGTACTGCTGGAACGTTTTCCCCGTGTTCTCGACACAGACTCCACTGTCTATGCAAGCCTGCGTCAGTTCGTAGATCTTTTGCCGGCTCCCTTGGGCCATTTGCTTCCAGATGTACTCCCTGTAGTCCGGATCACCGCCGGTCACCCGATTCACCAGTTGGCTGACATGGAATTTGTCCAGGACAAACAGGCTATTTTTGATCCACTTGGTCCCGCTGCGAATCCAGCCTGCCCCATCCCCGTGGATGTAGATCTTCAACCGGTCGATGTCACCATACCTGCGATCAATCTCATCGGCCACCCTCAGCCAGAAGTCTTCGACGGGCTCATTGTAACTGGTCATGAGATGGCGCTGCGGCAGGTGGATTCGCTTCTGCCCCTCACGACGCACCGGCTCGTGTATCGCCACCAGCTTGACGATAGTATCCCGTCGCCCGTCCTGCATGGCTACATGGTCCTCGTCGGCCTGCAGATGGATCTCCCGGACATCCGTCCGGGGTTCGATAGGCTTGAGCTTGCAGCTGTGCACGTTCCGGGTTTTGCTCATGACCGTCTGTCGGCTCACTTCACCCCCGCTGCACAGCTTGCTGCTCTTGGCGTACGAGTTGTCGACTGCTGCTTCACACAACTGGGCAGTCAATCCGACCTCAATTCGCTCGTACTTTTCGATCCCGGCCAAGTCATCGACCAAGTACCGTCGCTGGCCGGTCTTGCCATTGCGATAATAGCGACGTTTGTATTGCAGCAGTCCATGCCCTGTCAGCAGACTTCGCGGTACATCCTTGTGCTCGACTATCCAGCCCCGGCGCAACTTGCGGTTGTCTACCAGTGCCTGATCCAGTGCCTCTAGCTTATGCTTTGCTACTTCTCGGATGAGCTCGTCGGCATGTTGTTTCATTTCAGCCAGACTAGGCGTCAACCCTTGCGTGATGTCAATGTCCAGAATTTTATTGATGATCTCGGCTGCGACCTGGTGTATACTCTCCACTGAAGTAATCTCCTGCTGCTGGTTTTTTGTGGGTTTTGGTCGACACACATTCTACCACGTAGGGGATTCTTCTTTTAATTTTCCACCGAGAACTACTTTACACTAACCAGTGGTAACTTTTTGACCGACGGCGGATCGAAAACTGGGTTACAATGAAAAAAACAAGACCTTGGAGGACCTGTAACCGATGCCCCTGCTGACATACTCCCCCTATACTTTGAAGAACCTGAATTTGAAAAACAGGATTGTCATGCCGCCGATGTGCATGTTTTCCAGCGATGAAAGTGGCATGGTCAAGGACTTCCACCGCCTGCATTATCCGACCCGGGCGCTGGGCGGGGTTGGCCTGATCATTGTCGAAGCCACCGCTGTCACAGCCAATGGCCGGATCTCGAGCCAGGATCTCGGCCTGTGGGAAGACAGCCAGATCGCTGGCATGAAAGGCCTGGTCGACCTGATCCACCAGTTTGGCTCCCGGACGGCCATTCAGCTGGCCCATGCCGGACGCAAATGCACCTCGAGTGACCCGGTGATTGTTGCCCCGAGCGCGATCGCCTTTTCGAAGGAATACCGCATGCCCCATGCCCTGACTCTGGCCGAAATCCCCGGAATCGTGCAAGCCTTCCAGGATGCAGCCAGGCGTGCACGGACAGCTGGTTTTGATGCCGTCGAAATCCATGCCGCCCACGGCTATCTGCTCCACGAATTCCTCTCCCCGCTGACCAATCAGCGTACCGATGCCTATGGTGGATCGACTGAAAACCGGACACGTCTGCTGCGCGAAGTGCTCACTGCAGTCCACGCAGTCTGGCCGAGTGACCGTGCCATTCTGCTGCGCATATCAGCAGCAGACCATGCCCCAGGTGGGATCGACCTCGATGAGGCGTGCCGCATCGTCGACGCCGTCAAAGACCTGGCCGACCTGGTCCATGTCAGCACAGGCGGGCTTCTCGAGACTCCGATCCAGATCTACCCTGGCTATCAGGTCAGCTATGCCGATGCGATCCGCAAACATTGCCAGGTCCCGACCATCGCGGTGGGCCTGGTCACCCGCCTCGAACAGGTTGAAGAAATCCTTGGCAATGACCGGTCCGATCTGGTTGCCCTGGGACGCGAGCTTTTGAGAAATCCCTACTGGGTGATCAACCAGGATGGCCGGACTCGCCAGGTGGAGCTACCCTATCCCAAGCCCTATGAGCGAGGTCGCGGATGAGCGCCCGTTCGGCCATATCCCTGAGTCCGGAACGGGTTGAAAGGCTCCGGGGATATCTTGCCGGCCTGTCCGATCCAGCCGGGCTTGCGGTCAGTGGTCAGGATTTGTTCCGCCGCCACCAGCAAGACCTGGAATCCGTCACGCCTGTGGAGCTGATGGAGCTGTTCAATGGCCAGCTCCAGTCCGGCCAGACTCCGGAACAGATTTTCCAGTATCTCGACAAAGTGATCAATGCGGTGGGCCATTCTTTGCATGGCCATCCTCTCCCCCAGCCTGAAACGGGCACGTTCCTCCATCTCCTGGCGGCCGAAAATGAGGCCCTCGAGCAGCGTCTGGGGGTGATCCGGAGCCTGCTGCTGCAGTGGACCGGTACCTTGGCCACACACTTGGGTGAGCTGGCCACTGCGGTCGCTGATCTGGCAGGTGTTTTCCACCACTACGAAAAAATCCAGAACATCTTGCTTCCGATGCTGGAAAAAAGG